>Ga0123342_1004900_pt1 | contig 20006 bp, 14 predicted proteins | sample Turbeawhitnodule_FD_89960 | JGI IMG/M metagenome (GOLD analysis project Ga0123342, IMG submission 89960) | Root nodule microbial communities of legume samples collected from Mexico - Turtle bean Mexico white nodule | ecosystem: Host-associated > Plants > Roots > Nodule | place: Mexico: Nepantla... | reverse complement strand
GATACCATGTTATTGTAACTCAGAGAGAGAAAATGAAAGGTTATCATATTAACTGATGTGTATTACAATGTGTTGATAAAGCAGTAATTTATACACAGGGTAACTCATGGGTACCCTTAACACATATAATTCATTCATTTTGTGCCTGGATCGATTGATTGTGGAAGTGAGAAATCTACATTGTATAGGTTCCTAAATGACATATAAAAACGAATATTTTTTTTATCATGTCACCACTACCTTCTAATATTTTTTTCTTGCAAGAGATGAAAATATGCAAAACATAATTTGGTGGCATTCCAAGTTTCCTCATTCCAATATTACATTCTGCCACTCTTTGTGAATTTGCTGAAGGTTGAACCAGTAGACATGAATTATGAAACATCATACAGTAATAGCGAGAGTAATTGTCTTATGTAAAAGTTCTCATCATATTTTTAAAAAAGGAAAGTTCTGCAAGTTGACCTAGTTTATCATGTTTTTTTAACTTCAATTTCTTCAAAATTAAAAACTACAACTGCTAATTTTACATACAAATTTTATTTTTCAACATTTTTATGTGTAGAAAAACACTATTACACATACCATAAAATATTCACTTTAATTCCTTAATTAAAATTAATGCATTTATTTTTCAACTCCAAATTTCTAATTTTTAACATTTCCTAAATAACATTTTTTATTTATAAAAAGACCTACTCGCATTATTATTCCACATTTAAAATAAACCTACATAATTTTCTTTTATCATCTTTCTCTATATTAATATATTACTATTCTTGTTAACTGATCTGGGTCGGGCACTGGTGGTGGATACTACCTTACTATGTCTTTGTCGCAACTATGACTTCAAAGCTCAACCGATGATGTTGCACCTGTAAATTACAATTCGACTATCAAATCATTGAGAACACTTATTAGTATGCAATGTATATAGCATAGAGTCAACTTACATAGTGGTTAAGGTCTCACAGCCCTTTTATAGTAGTCGTCAAACATTGATAACTGCGGAATTTATCCTTTAATATTTTATATTTTGGGGTTACATCTTTTTGCAGAGCATGGTCTCAGAGTGGGTAAATGTTCTTGCTTCTTCTTTCAACAACTAACTGAAATCAGATAAAATATTCTTTTTGGTGTTTAGGCCGTGTTAATTTTACCAGAAGTGAAGAATGGACGTTCTTTTGGAGATAATGAGCCTTATCATGTTTGGACCGATTTCTAAAGTTATGGTGTTCTCAACATTGACCGGACTAGGAACTCACATGTACCGGACTAGGAACCCAAATGTTTACACTATGTGCCAAACATGCCCTCATCGAGTCGTAGATCAAACAGTACAATTACATACACTTATGTTTTAAAATTAATATATTTTTTTAACTTAATCATTCAATTATATCACATGATTCCATTACCTCCTAATTCTTTACAAAATTTGCTTATTTATATTTCTTTAAAATATATATTTTCAAAAAATTATTTATCTCATTTACTTCTCTAAATAACTAAATCTTATATACTTACTAAATATAATTATTTATTTATTTTCCTTAATATTTCCTTCAAACAATACTTTTCAATTAATTATTTTATAATTTTTCCCAAAAATTTTCTATTCTTCTTATTTAATGTAATAAATCAAAATGCCAAAAAACGAATAACAAACCAGCTCACAATGTCAAAACCACATAAAATGTGATTTTCCCACACAAACTGAGTTAATTCGTCACAAAAAAGAATGTAAATATTTTTTTTCGTTCAGTCTTCCGTCGATATAAAACACATTGTACAAATTTGACTTTACAAATTAACAAACCTTAACCTCTGACACAGAAAAAACTCAGAAGTACCAAAATGCATTTTAACTTGTTGGCGACTGGACAAGATTCATGAGCTGCATTTCTTTTCAGGTGTATATACATTTCACGGACTGCAGGAGACATACAAATGTTCGTCTGAACCAATCCATTCACCCACAAATGAGCAAATGATTGATTGAATGTGAATAACAGTCACTAATATTTCGAAAATATTTCGAAAAGAATCACTCTGCATTATCAAGGGCAGCAATTTCATATCTAACTTCTTCTAGGTGTTCATTTATGGTCATCACAACATCCTGAACACCTCTAATAGATTCATTTAGAGCATTATCATACTCAGCATCTGCTTCTGCTTCTTCAGTTCCAGAAGCTTCAGTAATCTCCTGAACATTAACACACTCATGCTCTGTTGGTTTTGTAAATTTGCAGTTCTCATGGCTCACCAGACGTTCAGATGGGCGACCTGCTTTCTTTAACATCTGAATGGTGACAGTCTATAAAGTAAAGTCATCTGTCAGCAAAGACTTTTTTGTACAAGTCACAATTAACACCACCAACCAGAAAGAGGACAGACAAAATAAAATCATTCCATTCAACAAAATTATCCTTCTTTTACCTTATAAACTAATACTAGGGCATGTATCTGCTCAGAAAGTAATTTTACGTGACTAAATACAACCATATTTTTAAACCCACGTGATTACATCACTTGAAAATTTTATGACATTTTTAAGAACTCGCGAATGTATTTTAATCTTCATTACTCATGATAAGATTTAGTGGTCAGTGTATTCCTCTTTGAAAAATTGCAGTTCAAGTACATGGAACAATTCTAAAATCACAAGCAGGTTACTACACAATAAAATATGCCTGAAGTGCTGCTGTCTCAATTTGAATCATGACAGGTTTCAGTTATTAAGTAGGAGAAAAACCTAGTCCAACCAAGAGTATTACTGAGAGCAAAAACTTCGTCCCAACAGAGGTAGTTTGAAGCTTACACTGGTTATGGATGTCCCAAGAAAGAAAAAAATAGAAATAATATTAGGTTTAGGTGTGTATACCTGGAAGAAACGCTCTAACAACATAAATTTAATATATAACTACTTATAGTGAATTAAGCAGGATTTCTACACTTACAAACCTAAATGAAACACTTCAACAAATTAAAACAGTATAACAACAGCTGGATATCAATGGACAAAGTATGCTTAGTTGATATCCAGATAGCACAGAACAAATTAAATCCAAAACATCTTTGGTAACATGCTTTAGTCTGATAATCAATTTCCAGAAAGATAGAAGGTAAAGCAAAGTACAAGATAGATTTTTTAAAACAATAAAAACAATTACAAAACTGAATTTTATTTCAATAAAGGAACTATTCTATTCATAAAATGAACCAGTTACATACCAGAAGCAGATTCTGCTTTTCTTGATCTTGAACAGCTCTAAGGAGCTGTGCTAGATCTTCTCGGCAGTAATCAGAGCTCCTAAACAATCCCTCCATTTCAAGGACCTATGCTAAATCAGAAAAAAGAAAAGAGTTGAACAAATGCAGTAAAATTAAACAAAACCCCATTTTTTGTTAAGTTAAGAAACAAATAATGTTTGGATCGTGGTCATACTTTTTTCGAGCAATCATTAAACTCTATTGTCATTTCACTGCAAAGCTGCTTATAAGCCAATTCCCCTCCATTAGCCATGTAGTCAGAAAACCCCCTGACAAGTTAGACATCCAACCAAAGTCTCAAATTCCAATGTAATTAAAGCTAGTAAACACTATAATGACAAACTCTAACTATTAAACTTGTCATGGAAAAGTAACATTGGCTAGCTTAGGGGTTTAATTTCTATAGAAAAATTACATTCTCAAATTATCAAAACTCATTATAGCGACGAAATTTAAAGCAGTTATTATAAAACTCAACAAACTTACCTCACATGTCAAACTTTAATAGGATAACTGCGTAAACCGCGGCATCTAAATTATATTCATAACTTTTAAAGTAATAGTTAACAAAGAGCAATCTTTCAATGCATGTTAATCTATGATTGGATGACAACGAATTATAATTCAGTAAAAGAAAAAATAAATTAAATGGAAAAAAAGATACCTAAGGGTTCATTTCCTTGTACTTCTATTTTCCTTTTTCATTTCTATTTCCACTTTTTAATCACAAAATTGTCACCTTAATATGATATATTTTCCCATTTTCAAAGATTTACAAGAATGTGAAAGAAACTTTTTCTTGTTTTGTTTTTTGTTCTCTGTACAAGTCTCTGAAAACAGGGAACAGTGAGAACAAGTGGCGGATGTGTAACTAAAAAGAGAAACTGAAAAAACGAAAATGAAAATAGAAAACAAATAACTATTTTTCCCTAAAGCTCAAATTATGAACCCTAAATATCAGTAACATTAACGGAGCCATGGGTTCAAATAACTGGCAGAAAAAACTGATTTGACACTTCATTTGACGGAATCCAAAAAGCTTTGTAAGAAATTTATTAACCTTTTGAGCTTGGAATATGCTTCGGCCCTGCGTTGCTGAATTGCAAGGAAATCGCGAAGCAGCAGAAGGACTTTGGGTGGATCAACCTCCATCGTCTCCTTTAACGAGACCTTCTTCTCGAAATCCAAATCTTCTTCCGACATCGCTCGCTGCGACGTTTCTTCACTCATCTCCTTTTCTTCAAGAAATGTAGCTACCTTTTTATACCACCACTGTCGTTTCTTTCTCTCGCTCACGCTCCCAATTTTCCCCCTTTGAAAACGACCACGTTTAGATTTCTTTTAGGAGAAGTTTTAAAACATAAATAATTTTTTGAAAAAGAATCCCTTATCAAAGTATAAAATCTCTTTTTTTTTATCAAACTCCAAATTAGAAAAAAATTAAATAATTTTGAAAGATAGGAAGAAATGAGTCAAAAGTACACAACAATAAATAACTAAATGCTCCACAAATTAAAAAAAAAAAATACACCATATTAAAAGATAGAAAGAAATGAATCAATAAGTACACAAGAATAAATAAACAAATGCACCTGTTAACCATAGTATGTATAGATAATAAGATGAACAACAACTTAGAAGCAACAAATAAAAAACTAAAGATGCTTTGAGGAAAAAAAATTCAGCACAATGACAATGGCACAATATTTAGCACCATTACAAGATAGTTGTCATACTAAAGCAATTTCCACTTCCATCACACACTACAACATTTTTTATTTTAAAAAACATTAAAAAAAGATGGTTGCCTAAATATAGAAGAGGTTCAGTTGTAGAGATTTGGCTTAAAGACTATACACACATGTGTAATTTTTTAAGTCACGAATATAAAAATGTTGATACTTTAAGTCATTAGTATAAATTCGTTGATATTTTAAGTCATGATTATATGTGTGACCTTATGATGGGTTAAAAAATCTGAATTAAAATATATACAATTTTGCGAACACATTTTTTTTTTACACTCTCGTGAAAAATGCATTTAATACACGGCGTTTCCCTCTCACTAAATATGCATTTTTCCTCTGTTCTCACTATACGTTCTTCCTCACCATCTTTCTCCGTGTGTCTCGCGTTCCTCACTTGTTAGGTTTGTTTGAATAAAAAAAATTTATTGTTTTTTTGATTTCGATACTTTGATTTTAGTATTTTGAATTGAATTTTTTCACGCGCTAGGACATTTTCTCCTTGGAAGCCAAATGGATCTGGAGTGTTTGGGATTTTGAATTGAGACTGGGATCACTTGGAGGTGAGATAGCATTTGGAATTTCTTGATTTGATATATATGTGTTCAGGTATGTGTTCTACTTGTTCTGACACTGATTAGTTATGAGTTGAGTTGTTTTCATGGTGTACTTGTTAATTGTAATTGCTTTGGTGTGCTATTATCATCATCATCTTCCTTTGCCTACTCTTTTTCCGTAGCATGTTACTGGTGTGACAAATTCTTCTTGTTTTTTCACCACTTTTTCTTTAGGAGTCGCCATGTATCTCTGCTAGAAAAACATATAATAGAAAAAATAATGAAACCATTGTATAGATCAAATCACTATATTGAAAAGATATGGTCCCAAACTAGGGTAATGAGTCATGCAAGTTGGTTAAGCACATCAGAATGAAAGTTGAAGATACCCTGTTCCAAACATATTATGACCTCATTTAAAGACATTCTGGCTGACTTTCCTAAATATAGGCACTGTTTATCTTAGTTCTAAAATTAATCATCTAACATCATTATATAATCTACATACTGGTCATAATAGTTCATATAACAATGTCATTCTACATTATTTTTCTTTTAATTGTGTAACCATGAAAAGTACATATATGGATGAAGGTAGGTAAAATCAACCCTTCAAACATATGATCAAAGAAATACATGTTCCCGAGCCAAAATAATTTTAACCAAGTATATAGGTATCAAAGGTACAAGGATTAAACTTCTCAATATTCATTATTTCTAATTAAGTAGACTTCAAAGTGCTTGTAACAGAAAATGCCATATTTGATTAAGACTAAATAGTAATATCTATAAGCTTAAGTAAGGCACACGTGATCTTTCCCTTCAATTATGGTAATTGTAAATGGATACCACCCTATTTCCATTGTAAACTCTTCCCACAATGAACATAGTTCTAAAGCTCTATCTTTCGCATCCTCATCATTGTATTTTTTTTTCTTCATAGCTTCAAGGAATGGTCTACTATCAAGCTCCCCCATTCTCTTCAAACCAACACTATCATGACAAGATACCTCTTTAAGGCCCTGCAACATATAAAATTTTGAGAAAGTTTAGAAAAAGTTAGAAAAATTCAAAACACAAAAGTACCAAATGTGTTTTGAAACCCAAACATTGTCATAGTTTAAACGTTGTTAACTAGTTTGCAATACACTTCAATATGGAAATGTAGGTGATTCAAGGTATGTTACTACATCAAATATATGGTATGTTGGAGGAGACATATTCACAGTTGATATACTACTTGAGTTTGTAATACTTTTGAAATATGAATTAATATGTTATCCATATAATATTAGAGCTTTTCTTTTTTGCTTTCAATTTCTTGTTTTTATTAATGTTTACATCTTGTTGTGTTTTTCATAATTTGCTTAGAGAGAAATTTGTGATGTGTATTGGGATAGTATTTGGCTAGGAAAGTCTTGGTACTTTAGTGATCCTCAGTGGTCCACCTCCCTTCTCTGAGAAACTACCTAGTGCACTAAACTTAGCTTTTCTCTTTGGGAATTGTTTTTAACACAAGCTTTTATCATGTTTAAACATACTACTCACCTTAGTGAAAGTGACTTAAGTTCTACAAAAACCTTTTTAAAAGAAATGGCTCAAGATCTCCTGTCACTTTAGCTAAGGAAATTACAACATGAGAATCAAATTATTGAAGGGAAAAGAGAAAGAGATTTTCATCTTGTAATTTTAGAGGAGGAGTTAAGAATGATCAGAGAAAGAGTTGATTATATTGAAAAAACTTAAAAAAACTCAACCCTCTAGTTCTAGGTTTAGTGATTCCCACTCTGAAGAAAGGAGTCTTAGAATGCATGACTATTATCAAACTACACCTAGAATAATTAGAAGAGAAAGCACTAGAATAGAAACCATAGTTGACTTACCACATTTCTATGGGAAGGAAAATGTTGAAATCTACTTAGATTGGGAAATGAAAGTATAACAACAATTTGCATGTCACCATGTTAGTGAGGAAAGAAAAGTACATGTGACAACCTTAAGCTTTCAGAATAATACTATGTATTAGTGGACATCCCTAGAAAGAGATAGACGCCTTCATAAGTAACCTCCCATTACATATTAGAATGATCTTAGGGAGCCTTGAGGAGTCACCATATTCCTTCTTACTATAATAGGGAGTTAATGGACAAGCTCCAAAGACTCCAACAAAAGCATATGAGTGTAAAAGAATATAAGTAAAAAATGGAGATGTATATGATGAAAGCATCCATTAGATAGGAAAAAACTACCACCATATATAGGTTTTTAGGTGGTCTCAGTCTTGAGATAAGGGATAAAGTAGAACTTCTGCCCTAGAGGGATCTTAATGACTTGGTCCAACTTTGTATCAAAGTTGAACAACAAAATTTAAGAAAAGGATTAAGTCATAAGAAAGTTCTTACTCTAACTCTTATCCCAAGAAAAAGTATAAAAGAGAGTGTAAAAGGGAGGAGAGTTATCCTAAAGATCAAACCAAACTAGAAACTCCCAAAAGTATAGATAGGGAGAAGATGTGCAAACCCCACATACACACATTAGGTAAATTCAATGTTTTAAATGTCTTGGTAGAGGTCATGTAGCATCTCAATGTCTCAATAGAAAAACTATGATCTTAAGCGGCAAAGATGAATATAGTAGCCAAGAGGAAAAAACTAGTGATATTGTAGTGTCTGATAAAGAAAAGAGTGAGGGTGCATATCCTTGTGAGAAAGAATTATTGATGATTAAAAGAACCTTCAACAATCAACCTATTGTGAAACAAGAGTCATAGAGAGAACATCTTTCATACACTTGTTATCTCATTGTTGACAGTGGCTCTTGTTGCAATTGTTGTAGCATTAGGTTGGTTGAAAAACTTAACCTACTAGTTATTCCCCACCCCAAGCCTTATAAGTATAGTGGTTAAATGAAGAGAGGGATTTAACTGTAAATAAAGAGGTAAAAGTCAATCTTTTTGTGGGTATAATGACAACATTTTATATGATATAGTACCCATAGAAGCTTGTCATATCTTATTAGGAAGGTATTGGAAATTTGATAAGAAAATTATGCATAATGAACTTACCAACAAGATTACTTTTACCCATAATAATAAAAAGTTTGTACTTTTTTTCCTCTAACACCTTCACAAGTAGTGGAGGATCAAGTACACATGAAAATAAAAAGACTGAAGAAAAAAAAATCCTCGAAAATCAAAGGGTAGTTCTTAGGGATAATGCTGAGGCGTGGGAGAAGAGTGTCCCTTCCCACGAGGTCATTTAGATAGAAACAAATGTGATAAAAACAATTAAGAAAATTATTCTATGTTAACAACCTCCAAGCCTTCTTCTTTGTAAATGAGCACTTACATGCACTACCACACTTTCAAAATCCAGTGTTTTACCTCCTGGAGTCAAAATTCTTTTAAAAAAATTGGTGATGTGTTCTCTAAGGAAGGCCCAATTGGATTTCCACCTTGTAGGGGCATGGAACATAAAATAGATTTAGTGCTTGGAGCTAGTCTACCAAATAGACCAACATACAAAACTAATTCAAAAGAAATTAAGTAGATAGAATCCTAAGTTCAGGAATTGTTGGAGAATGGTTGAGTGTAAAAAAGTCTATGTCATTGTGTTGTACCTGTTTTATTGGTGCCTAAGAAAGATGGAAAAATGGAGAATGTGTTGTGATTGTAGAGCCATCAATAATATCACCATCAAATACAAGCATCCAATTCCTAGACTTGAGGATATGTTTAATGAATTGCATGGGTCCACTATGTTTTCTAAAATTGATCTCAAAAGTAGTTATCATCAAATTAGAATTAAAGAGGGTGATGAGTGGAAAACTGCTTTTAAGACCAAATTTGATGGTTAGTAATGCCTTTTGGTCTTACAAATGCACCTAGCACATTCATGAGACTTATGAATCATGTCTTTAGGGATTGTATAGGTAAATATGTAGTAGTTTAATTTGATGATATTCTAGTTTTTAGTCATAGTCTAGAATCACATTTAGTTCATCTTAGGGAAGTTTTATTAGTTCTTAGGAATAATAATTTACTTGCTAATGTAGAGAAATGCACTTTTTGTGTTGATAGTGTAGTTTTTGTACGTTTTATAGTTAACAAAAATGGGGTACATGTTGACCCCGCAAAAATCAAAGTCGTCCAAAAGTGGCCAACACCATAGAATATAGGAGATGTTAGGATATTTCATGGTTTAGCAAGTTTTTATAGACGTTTTGTTCCCAACTTCTCAAGTCTAGCTTCACCTCTCAATGAATTGGTGAAGAAAGACATTCCATTATGTTGGAGTGAGAAACATGAGAAAGTCTTTTAATGGCTGAAAGCTCAACTCATCAATGCACTCATTCTAGTACTTCCAAACTTTTCAAAAACTTTTGACCTAGAGTGTGATGCATCGGGAGTACGCATAGGAGCAGTGTTATTGCAGGGTGGGCACCCAATTTCTTATTTTAGTGAAAAAATACATGGTGCAGCGCTCAATTACCCCCACCTATGATAAATAGTTATATGCACTTGAGAGGACCCTGCATACTAGGGAACACTAGTTGGTTTCAAAAGAATTTTTTATTCATAATAATCACTAAAGTATCTTAAGGGTCAGCGTAAATTGAACAAACGCCATGCAAAGTGAATGATGGAATTTCTAGAGCAATTTCCTCATGTTATCAAATACAAGGGAAATATAAACATTATGGTTGATGCTTTATCTCGGAGACATGCCTTATTTTCTAATTTGGAGCCCAAATTCTTGGATTTGAAAACATACCTGAGCTTTATGAGCATGATCAAGATTTTGCAGCAACCTTTGTTAATTGCACACATAGGGCACAAGGAGATTTCTACATTTTTTTTAGGGGTATTTTTTTAGAGAAGGAAAATTGTGTATACCTCAAGGAACATATAGAAAATTCCTTGTCAAAAAGTCACAAGAAGAAGGTCTTATGAATCATTTTGGAGTTGATAAAACTCTAGATCTTTTAAAAGAAAATTTATTTTGACTCCATATGAGAAAAGATGTCCAAAGACAATGTCATAGATGTATTTTTTGTTTAAAAGCTAAGTCTAAGACAATGCCTCATGGACTTTATATTCCTCTACCTCTTGCATGTGCCCCATGGGAAGACATCATCATGCATTTTATTTTAGGGCTTTCTGAGACATCCATCTGTATGGTAGTGGATATATTTAGCAAGATGACACGTTTTATACTTTGCCATAAAGTGGATGATGCTAACAACATCTCTAAACTCTTCTTTAGAGAAGCGGTATGACTTCATGGACTACCTAACACTATAATTTTAAATAAAGATCCAAAATTTGTTAATCATTTATGGAAAACTCTCTGGGAAAGGCTAGGAACAAAACTAATTTTTCAACCTCTTTTCATCCTCAAACTGATGGACAAATAAAGGTATTCAATAGGTCTCTATCAACTACGCTAAGGTCAATCATGAAAGGAAATCACAAATTTTGGGATGAGTACCTTCCCCATATAGAGTTTGCATACAATAGAGTGGTCCATAAGACTACTAACATTTCTCCATTTGAAGTTGTAGATGATGAAAATCATCCGACCTCAAAACTTTCGGCTAAGACGACAGACAAAGATCGAGACTTATTGAAGAGATTGTAAAGTCTTTTTCTTATTTTTAGCCTTGTAAGTTTTGTAAAGAGTGGTGTAGGATTTATTTGGGCTTGTATTTGAGCCAGGTATAGGGCCTATTTTTTTTAGCCATGTATTGGGCCTAGTAGAATAGGATGTAAATAAGATAGAAAAACCTAGATAGAGTCACATTTGGGCTTCTTTTGGCCCAAAATAAAACCTAGACAATTTAGGGTTTTGGAAAGCATTCTAAGGAGGCATGGGTGGGACTTACATGGCAAGGGAAGTGTGAATGGCCAGCTGAACCAACACATGGAAAGCATGAGTGACACATAGTTGCACCTCATTTGATAGGATTCCTCTCCACTTACAAACCGTCACTTGTCTCACTATGAATGGAGAGGATTTGCTCCAATTATAGAGTGACATTTGTCAAGATTTAAGTGGAGAGTATAATCAGATTGTTGGCACCATTTTAGACTATAAATAAAGGTGCTTAGACATGTAATTTTCATATTTGAATTGATAATGAAATGCTGCCCAAATTGCTAGCTCATTTATCTTCAAATTTTCACTCTCAAGTTTGCACTTCTATTACTATTTTGCTTGAATCTTCTTAGAAGTTGGCCTCACCTCTTCTAAGCTTCTACTTCTTCTTTTCATTTCATCTTCTCCACACTTCAATTCAACCATTGATGTCACTTTCAAGTCCATTCTTTCGCAACATACAAAACTACAACAAAGAAAAAGCCAAAACAAGCTAGTTTTGCATCAGTATGTGTTAGAATGTATGGCCAAACAAGAGGGGGTGAATTTTTTCACAAGATTTCCGCAAAGATTGGAAGTAGAATGAAAAGTTTTGTAAAAGTAGTCAATAGATTTTCTGTTCAAATGGATAAAATTTCATATTAACAATTCTTTATGAAAAATCAATTAGTTGTTTTATCGAAACAACTAATTGTTTATACCAGAAAACAAAGAGCGGAATATAAAGTAGTGTATAAGATCGGGGAAATAGAGATTCACACATAGATTTATACTGGTTTACTCTTAACCAAGAATGTTAATCTTGAACCCCTCAAGAACACACAACACTCCTTAGCAACGCCATAGTTTCCAGAAACCCTTTCAGAAACTGACTTACACACAATTATAGTATTCAAAGAAGGAATTAGAATACACCTGGGTTTTACAAAGAAGTAGTAAAAATGAATAGAAAATCCAGTTCCCATTTCACACACAAGCAATGATCCAAAAGCTCTCAATATTCTCTTGAAAATGTTTTTAATAAACCCTCTTTCTTGTTCATTTCAAATGATCATAAAACAGTTTTTATATGGACTCAAAAAAGGATTAAAACTATTAGATCATTAATCAAAAGCAGTTAGAAATATTTAAAAATATTTTGGAATTCATAATAGAATTTTGTTAGAAAAACAACTAATTGATTTGAAAAACAACTAATTGAGTGAAAAATAACTTATTGATTTATTTTTGTATTAAGGATTTCACATAAAATAGTCAGTTCTTATATTGAAATAATCGATTTTTTTTGCCTTACATAAAAGACAAAAGAGAGCATAGTTTTTTCAAAACCTTTAAAAAACACTAAGTGTCAATCAATTAGTTGTTTTGACAAATCAACTGGATAAAAAACTTGTTGAAGTCACAAGACCTTGAACGACAGTTTTTTCAACTAATTGAAAGCTCGAAACAACTGACTAAAATTCATACAACTTTTAGAAAACACTTCTTTCAAAAAAGATAAAGAATCAAGTGAGCTTGGATTAATACTATATGTGAGTTGACAACTCAAAATCTATTAAATGACACACATAAACACAGCAACAGATTCTTCAAGTCTTCAAAGCAGATTTGAGAGCATCAAAGAACCTTATTCAACAGTATATTATTTTAATCCCCACACTCCATTATATTTGTTACCTTTGCCTATCCACGTGAATTTGAGCATAAGGAAAGGGTAACAAAAGCTTATTTTCATTAAGAAATTGCATGAGAATTAGAATTCATATACAAAAGAAAACTGAGAAATACATTAGACATAATAATAAGGGGAAGATGGAGTTATTTTTTAATCAGTTAGATTGGATTTGGGTTCACCTAAGAAAAGATAGATCTCCTGCTCAGAGGAAGTCTAAACTTAGTCTTCAAGGAGATGGTCCTTTTTAAATCATCAAAAGAATAAATAATAATGCACATAAGTTAGATATGTCTTAGGAATATGGAGTACATGCTACTTTCAATGTTATTGATCTAACACCTTTTACAGGTAGCACAAATGATGAGGCATAAACTATTGATTTGAGCACAAAGTCTTTTCAAAAGGGAGTGGATGATGGTAGAGCCCTCAACAAAGGACCAACCACTAGGGCAATGGCCAGAAGAATCCAAGAAGAGTGGGACTCAGCTACTCTAAGAAGAGACATTCTATTATACATGTTTGAAGGAGCCCTAACCCAGTGGTATAACCTAGAATAAGATTTAAATCTTCTTGCTTAAAAGTAGTATAGAATTTTGGCTTGTATTTTGGCCTTGAGTAAATTAGGGTTAGGTTTAAGCTTCTAAAACCTACTTAGGGTATAATTGGGCTTAATTACAGCCCACATTAAACCCTACACAAATCATTATACCTAATTTAGTCACATTGTTCACACACACTCACACTTACCTTGTGACTTAGAATAGGTGCCAACTTTGTATGGTTTGGAATTCTAATTTCCCACTCTTTTCTTTGTATCATTGGTCGACTACTTCTACTATAAATGGAGGTGCTTGGCTATGGGAAATTCAAATAAAAAAATACATAAAGTTATGCTGCCAATATTGCTAGCAAATCTCTTCTTGTCTTCTCTCTCTAAGGTAGACCCCTTCTTGATCTCTCTTTCTCTAAATTCTTCAAGTGATTAGGCCTAACATATCACTCTCCACACTCTTCACGCCACTCCTAGGAGCAAATATCTCTTTCCAGCTTCTATTTGACCTCCATTCTTTAATGCTTCCACCAATCACTCCATCAAGCCAAGAACCAAGCCAATCCATGGAGGTTTCAAGCTATCAAAACATCTCATATGCCGCTTTCACATAGATAAGAACGTGAAAGCAAAGTGCAAAATGTTAGTGCATCCAAGAGAGACATGGGATAAAGTGATGGAAGCTTGGGGATGTATTGTTGATTGTGATCATGTAGATGCATTTGAACATCGTGTCCACGCATTTGAAGTTATTTGTTCTCCATGACCTATATTTGTTGAATATGTGTGTAATACATGATTAATTTCACACAATGAAAAAATTGTTAAGGCATGGACGAATAGGGTGATGCACTCAGAAAACACAACAAGTAACAAGTATGAACATCTTAACCCTATATTGTATAGTATTTCATTGGAAACTATCTACTAATATTTTTTTCCTTTGTAGGGTTGAATCCTCACATTGAATTCTAAAGAGGGTGCTTCAAACCTCAATGGGAGACTTATGTTATTATTGGGATACCATGAAAAAAATGATTACTTCGAAGCATACTACAATTAAAGCTTCATTTGAGCAGATCCTTCTTGTAATTGGTAATTTCTTTAATGTCACATCAAACAAAAAGTTGGTTGGGTTTGTATCCAAGTATGCTTTCTAACATATTACTGAAGAGAATGATAGAGTGAAATATGTTGGATTAGATGAAGGTCATTGTGGATGTACCCCTAGATCAACTCATGGACATATGTGTGCTTCTGAATTGGTTTCCTTTGGTGTTGGTAGCATACCACTACAATAAGTACATTTCATATGGACATGATTAAGCTTTGATGATATTTCAGTAGATGATTGTTCAATAGAGCTATCTATCCAAAATGAGTTTGAGGTGATCATGAAACTCTTTAAAGAGGTAGACATTATTGGTAAGGTTAACATCAAATAAGTTGCACGAAATTGCATATCTATATGTGATGTCTTGTGTGAACCACTTGATATGGTCAAAACTAAAGGTGCACAAAAGGGTTAGGCTACAAAATTTGCTAGATCAACTAGGAGAATCCCTTCTTATTTTGAGAATGTTGATGCATTACATTCACAAATTGATAGTTCTTCTACTATGAAATCTAGCAATGGATTGATTAAAGACATTACTAAAACCAAAGAAGTCCCTTTGATAGCTCAATTTCCAGTAGGGTTACATCCATACATTACTAATGTTGTTGATGTTAAGGCTGATGGGCACTATGGTTATTGCACTCTTGGGTTGTTGTCTGCATGAACTTGGTTAAAGAAATAAGTTAGTGGCGACAAGAATATACTGATTTGTTTGGAGGGATGTACGATAGGAATATTTGAAGAACTCACTTCTTGTTGACCACATGTCAATGATATCATGTATTGACTACATCTAAAATTGTTTATATACATGTTCAAATTTCATACTAATCATGTTGTTTTTGTATATATGGGTACAAATAAGTGGATGATAATTCCTGATATGGGATATGTAATTGCAAATCAATATAATGTCATTGTTGTGTGTTTATCTCAGATGAAATCAACAACCATTTTCTCTTTAATGAACAAACCACGTCTTAATTTAGGAACCATCGAATTGTTGCAATTGGACACATTAATGGTGTTCTCGTCAGTTGACTCTGGTGAAGAGCTCTGCTTCTAACCTGTCTCCTATAGTATTTTCTACGTCTTTTTATTGCATTGGAACATAGCTTCGTTAAAACAGAGGGGCCTCTACCTTGACTACATCTAAAATTGTTTATATACATGTTCAATTTTCATACTAATCATGTTGTTTTTGTACATATGGGTACAAATAAGTGGATGATCATTCCTGATATGGGATATGTAATTGCAAATCGATATAATGTCATTGTTGTGTGTTTATCTCATATTCAATCAACAACCATTTTCTCTTTAATGAACAAACCACGTCTTGATTTTAGGAACCATCGAATTGTTGCAATTGGACACATTAATGGTGTTCTTGCCAGTTGACTTTCTCGTCAGTTAACTTTGGTGAAGAGCTCCGCTTCTAACTTGTCTCCTCTAGATTGTTTTTTGCGTCTTTTGATTGCACTGGAACGTAGCTCCGTTAAAACAAAGGGGGTTCTACCTGTTGATCACACTCCGACGATCAAGTCAATGAGAGCATACAAAACAAAAGAAGTATCCAATTTCAGTCTAGTATTAAAAAAACATTGTCCCTTTACCGAGGGACTTTAGCCCCTTTTATAACTACTCTTGTAACAGCTTTCTCTCATGAGAATCTTATCTCTACTAAAAGCATAAATAATAACATAAAAACTATTTGCTAACAGGACACCACTTATCTTCAGGTGCTAACAGCAAGGAAATATTTTGTTTACGTGTGCACCCTTACTCACGGTGCTTCTCTTATTTAACAATTTTATCTTTTCAATATGCATGTATTTACGTAGCTTAACAACCACCTATGCAAACACGCACACTTAGGTTAAAGTATATTCTACTAATAACTTTATATTAATATATGACAAAAGATTATTTTAATTATTCTTTAACGGGCTTACCAATATAGCTGGACCAAACTCATGACCCACCCTTGGGACTCAAGAACCGAGCTGACCTACCCACGTCCATGCACCGAGCTACGAGCACTCTATCCAATACAAATGGCAATCATTTTATCCAGGTAAACTTCAGCTCGTTCAAAAATTATTTTTTATTGTTATGTAACTTATATTTTGTTGCTTTGATGAATTTTCAGATAAAATTACAATAAGGTTGTCTAATTCCACCAAAAAATATGTTGTGGTTTACATATTGTTACCCAACCGTCCATGATTGGTCATCATATTACACTAGTCGGATGCAAGTTTTTACGCAAATAATGTCCATTAGAGGAATTTTGAAAAAATTACAGAAAACAAATTTGGGAAACACAAAAAATTACCTTCTTCTTCAGCGAAACGCGACTGAAAAGCTCCAACGCTACAGGGATCCCAACGATCACCAAGACGACTATCGTCGCTCCAAGAAATACACTTGTCACCGCTCAAGACTCACTCTACATTCAACCCTAAGTAGTAAAGAAGAAAAACAAATTGGGAAATTTATTCAAACACTAAAGATATTTTTTTATCATTCATAGTATTAATAGGGTGTAGAACCAACACTCAAAATATGGAGATGTAGGATGTGCCCATTTTTTATTATTTGCAACCTGCTTTTCTAATATGATTGCTTCTTCCTAGACCTCCATAGGTTCTTCTGCCACCCCATATAAAACGTGAAAATACCTTTTTATCCTTCTTATGTCAATCCCATAGAGTAGCTTTCGGATTATGTAATCCGAACACACATTTGAAAAAAGACTTCAGGATTATGTAATCCAAAATATTATAGAGGGATATATTTTGAAATACGAAAATTTATGGAGGTAAGAAAAGAACATATGGAGGTGCAGGAAAAAACAGTCTTCTAATACACGCAACATGTTTGGCAACTTCTTCCTGCACCTCTACAAATTTCTTCCTGCACCGTCTCATTTTCAGAGAAGACTATTTTGCCCCCTTTAGAAAATGACTTTCGGATTATTCTTTTCGAAATATTTCTGGAACATCTTTTCTGGAACATATTTTATGAATTCTGGATTTAAAAATCTGGAAATCAAAAAAAAAATGTGTTCTGGAATGATTTTTTTGTCTTCTGGATTTTCTATTCCAGAAAAATGTAAAGTAATCTCGGTATTTTTGAAGAATGTAGGGGTGCAGGAAGAAAAATGTAGAGGTGCAGGAAGAAATTGCCAACATGTTTTTATTGAAAAGCCTGAAATTATTCGGTTGGCCCAACAGTTTTCCTATTCACCACTTGTTCTTTATATTCTTAATCCCAGTCGTTAAAAAAATCTGGGCCCACTCATTCGGCCCAATATTTTGACTATTAACAACCCGCTTTTTATATAGGCTTCTTTTTCCTGCACTCCTATGTTTTTCTTCCTGCACCCCCACCATTATTTGAAAAAGGACACCATGCTTATCGAAAATCGGGATCTGAGAGTGAGCTATGGTTTCATCAATCCGAAACTGAATCATTTTTTTTTTCTGGATGAGGAGGTGTTTTGGAAGCAAATTTTGCATAAATTATTTATTTATGGATTGCTGAATCCGGAAGCCTAATTATGTTATGAATTGGTGGATCCATAATTTTTTTTTAAAATTATGAATTTCCGAATCTGGAATGCATATTTCTGTTATGGATTGGTGGATTTAGAATACATTTTTTGAATGATGGATTTTTTAATGTAAAATGCATATTATGAATTACGGATTGGTGGATCTGAAATTTTACCAAAAGTGTCAATCCGAAATTTTTCTGGATTTCATAATCCTGAACGCAAAAAAAAAAAATACAGTTCAAGTGTATTTTAGGATTTTTAAAAAATAACAGGGAGAGTTTATTCTTTGCATAACATTGTGGGGGTGCAAGAAGAAGTTTCCTTTTATATATAGACTATTTTTGAAAACTCTCAGCCCATTTGAGTGGCCCAATATCTCTATTTGGCACTCTCTGAATTATTTATGGACTTCTATTTTTTTATTTATTTAAGATTTAGCTTTCTATTATTTGCCATGCGTTTTTTCATATAAAATCAACAACTTTTTGTTTGTGTAAAAATTATACGTATGAAATGTGTACACCAAAATGAAGAATTTATATTATATATTGTTATAAATTAATAATAAAAATTATCTTTATTATTATTTTTTTAAAACAAATCTTTATCATTTTAGCCTTTATTTTTTAACTCAAAATAAAAATTAATTCACAATAAAATTATAAAAATTGATAAAAATAATTTGTTCTTATAATTTGTTTCTTTATGGATAAAATTTTATAATTTTGACAATATTTTTATTTTAACAAATGTTATAATAGTTATTTTTTTTTTTAATTTTGTTAAAATCGATAAAAAAAAAGTAGACAAATAAAATTAATGATAATTACTTATTTGTTATTTAGTCTATATTTGACGTACAATCTTGGTTAGCTTTTAGTTTTTACTATATTAAAGGAGATGTTTATAAAATTACTTTTAATTTTAACTTTTTAACTAATGTGAGACTTTTTTTAATATATAAAATGTTTATTAAATTTATTTTTCACTCTTTTGTTTTTATATATACAATACAAGGCATAGCATATATACTTTTTAATTCTTATAAATATAATTCTCTCCTTTTTAACCACTACAAAAATATTTGTCAGTTTTAAATTTCTAGTATTTTCTAACTTTTATTTTTTAGATTTTATGATAAATCAAGTTTAGTTTAATACTAAATAAAAAATACTAATTAACGTGATTAACATATTAAAAATATTTTAAATTAAATTAGTTATATTATTTATATGTGATTTAATTTAGTAATGTATTCTTTTTTTTTTTTTTATAAAGTTTTTGTGTTAGACATCACTGTGCAACTTGACATCTCAGCTAAGCTGACACCTCAAGAAACAACAATCATCTGCCATCACATGAAAAAAAAATATTATTAAAAAAAAGAAAAAAGAAAGAAAATACAAAAATATGGGGGGACTAGACCAAAATCCATATGTTAACACAAACGATACATAGGTAGATTATACCTATTCATAAAGAATTCTAAGAACATACTAGTTGGGAATCTATTATACCAATGAAGAGATTCTCTATGAATAAATCCTAAATTAGCCAACTTATCAGCACACACATTCCCTTCACGAAAAATATGAGTTACCCTAAACCTGATTGTCCCACAAAAATTAAGACAAGTATTTCATCGATT
>Ga0123342_1004899_pt1 | contig 20009 bp, 6 predicted proteins | sample Turbeawhitnodule_FD_89960 | JGI IMG/M metagenome (GOLD analysis project Ga0123342, IMG submission 89960) | Root nodule microbial communities of legume samples collected from Mexico - Turtle bean Mexico white nodule | ecosystem: Host-associated > Plants > Roots > Nodule | place: Mexico: Nepantla... | reverse complement strand
TCATGTAAAAACAATCTGTTCTTTTTGCCTCTGGTATACTGAAAATTGTGTGTTCCTGCGAAAATTTTATAAGCTCAATTCACCCCTCCCCTCTTGAACTTAGACACTAATAGACCCAACAAAGTCTTCATAAAACAAAGTATGAATATTTTCCATATCAAAGAGTTTCTCAAAATATAATTAGTGGAATAATATTCAGGTTAAATGTAATTATTCTTCAACGTTTTGAATTAATATTAACTTGGTAATTTTTTGAAAATGATTTAAACATAAAATACTGGGAATACAAGTCTTGATTATTTGAAGATATTTTAAGATATTGTTTCAGTGATACCCATGAATTAAATTTTAAATTATAATGTTTATTGATGCTTATTTTAATCCCAAAATTTGTCAAAGGGATTTAAAGACGCTTACATAGTTGAAAGCAAAAGTTTCCCTTCTTAGCTTCTGATAGAAAAACGATAAAGCTAATGAGCGATATTTGCTCTAATCAAGAGTAAAAAACTTAATGATGATTCAAACAAAGGAATACAACAAGTGAAATACTTTGAAGATCATTTAAGAGAAGAGATTGCATTAAAGACAGACATTGGAACTTTCCTATTCAAGTGTCTAATACAAAAGAGAAGATGAACAACGCAAAATGGAAATATCCAAGTCCATAAATAATCAAAGCTCAATGGAGAGAGTTTATATATATGGAGAAAGTATTTGAAAATCAAATACATGTCAAAGACATAAAGATCTCATCAAACACAACATTTCGTTATCGAGTGTCTAACACATAAAAGATTATGAACAAAACTGGAAAAAGCATAAGTGATTCAAGCCTTATCATTCACATCAAACAATTATAGAAACATTTTGAAATGTTTCATAAGATTTAAGGAAGCATAGATTTATTTAGAATAGAAGTTTCCATATCTAGTTATCAGTGCATTACAAAAAGAAGAACAACATGGCAGATTGAGCTGACACTCAAAGTAATGAAGATTAAAGTGTCAACCTTCATATTTGGGGAAGATAAAGAAAGTTTTTGAAAAGTCTTACAAACGTGGTGAAAAGCCTTACAAGCATGGTGAAATCGGTAATGTTGATATGTCAAAAAATAAAAATTATCGGCTCGCTTCGGTACTTTCCTTCCTTCTCTTGTTTATCTATTCATAGCTCAAATTACATGCAACATTTGTTAGAGAAAGTTGGGAATATTTTTCAAAATCCTTCTAAAGGTTTACACCTTATAAGAAGCTTTTAACACCAAATTCTCTTTGATCCTACATATTCTCTACATACATTACATGTAACTAGAACCATTCCACCCAAACTCCTAAAAGTCAATGAACATAAGTTTTCTTCGCAACTCACATATACAAATCGAGTGAACAAACTAACTATGTTATTTGCAAGAGTTCTAAATTCGAGGACGAATTCTTACCAACCTAGGGGGCATGATACAAACCACGACAACCAGCAAATTACTAAGGATACATCAAGAACTTCATAAAAAGGTCAGTCGTCTCATATACAAAATCAGGCCCCACCAAACCTCGAGAGAGCATCAATAAAAGAAGAACTAGAAATAAACCAGAATATCATAAGTTCTTTCTTCTTCTCTTTTCACAAGAGAAGTTATGTAATAAGTTGGGTTCACTTTTGGGGTCCAAATAGAATAATAGGCTAGACTAGGTTCACATAGCATAAATGGGAGTGTACTTAGCAAAATGGGCTTGTGCCAAACCCACTTTTTCAATACAAGGCACCTAGGTTGAGGAGGGGAAACACTGGCTTCTAGAAACTAGGTCTAGCAGTATACATTGACCTTGGTCAACCCTAGAGTCGCCCCTCTTCATGGACTTTTCTACCTTCCCCTCATCTTGCTCTCTATGTCATCCCTCCCTATAAATAGGATGTCTTGCCTCACGCATTGACATATTGAATTTTGAAATAGAAAGGAAACTTTGCAGGAGTGATTAGTGAGTCTGAGTACTCCTTTTATCTGGGTCTTATCTTGAGTGCAGTGCACTTCAAGTGGCGGCTTTGCACTACTTATCATGGAGTCTCCCACCCTCCAAGTGGTGTACACCATCTTCCATATTCATAAGCTTTCTTTCTCTTCATCTTTTCCCTTTTATTTTGTGCGTCTCTCTTTCACTCCATTTGTTTATTTTCCTTATTTCCATTCGTTCATTTCCATCTTGTATGTTCTTAATTTTGCACCATTGCATCTTCTTCACCTTATAACTGTGTTTTCTCTTTGCCCTCTAGAAGTGAACTTTCACACTTACTTAACCACTTGGTTAAGTTCGTATCCAGTGGGGATTTTCTTTAGGTTCTCACCTTAAATTGTTAATCCCAAAAAGCTAATCAAAAGAGAAACCTCTAAAAATGTGCAATCCTAAAATCAACTCACATCACCTCTCCAAGTCATCATTGCTTTTCCCAATAATCATTTCATCTCCTTAATTTCAAAGAACTGTCCATGTGCACTCCCTAATTTCAAGGGATTAATATGTGTTAATCATGTTTAGTGGAGTTAACTCTTGATTAGCAAAGTTAACTCCATTACAAGAATGCATGCAAGACACTAAGTTAGAAAGAGAGGGATCAAATTGTAAATCTTCAATTGCATGTGAAGTAATTCTCTAAAATTGATGGAAGACCATATGGAAGATCACACATTGGGCCTTGACCAGGGCCATGGCTAGGAGATTAGAAGAGGAAGAGGTACCTCAAAAGACTATTCTTTTATAGAGTGAGAATTAATAAGACTCGTTTTCCTTTTTCTTAGCCTTGTAAAAAAATGTACAGAAGTAGAAAATTTTGTATAGGAATACTAATTTTTCTTGTGTAAAAATTAAAAGTATAAGTGAGTTGCATTTGCGTCTCAATTACGATTTGACTTGGAGGTCAAAATCCTAATTTGCAAGTGAACATTCAACCCTCCTTATTAGAGAAGTCAAAACCCTAATAAAGGAGGTCAACACACGGTCATCCATAGCCTCACATGACCATACACCCAACCAAACACTTAGAGCGCTTATAAACATTGTTGAAGATGGGAAGCTTTGATGTGTCAAATCCTCATGAAGCCTGAAGCTGTGTGATGTTTTAAGTTTAGGTTTTGGTATGGGGTTTAGAATCTTTGTAAGATCAATATTGATTCTCAGACAAAGCTTATTTCAATAAGTTTTAAAGATTAAAGTGTTTTTCCATGCAAATGAAAAAACAACCGATTAAAGTTTCGAGATAATCGGTTGTTTGTCACTTAGCTGGCAAAGGTGCTTTGAAACTATTTTTTGAATCAGTTGTATAACTGACAAAACCATTCAACCGGTTAAATCGTGGTTTTAACCGATTAAATGTATGTTTTCATAATTTTTGAAAACTTGTTTTAACTGATTTGAATGTTCAAAACTGTCATCAACGGTAGCTTTTCAAGGTTTATAAAATGAGTCTTCCTTTAAACATAAAATGATTGATAAAACAGAAAAGTTTGATACTCTTATTGTGATTGATTTGAGAGATTGCAAACCGTTTGTGAAAAGGTTTTTACCAAGTTTTAGCAAGATTGCCTTTGAGCTTTGTTGTGATTCAAAGAACTGATCAATAGGGTTCTGATGTACTGTGATTCCAGGTGTTTTCTAATCCTGTTCAAGTTCTTATAATTGTTCATATTACTCTATGTATAACTGTTGTAAAATCCTGTAAAGTCAGTGTGATTCTGGCTTGAGGTGTTTGTGTGTGGTGTATGTGTAATCTGTGATTGGTTGCATAGTGAATACTCAGTGGTTTGACTGAGGACTGGATGTAGCTTTGTGATTGAGTGAACCAGTATAAACTATGTGTGTAATTCTGTCTATCTCTTCTCTCATTAACTGTTTGTATTTTCCGCTGTCATAAACAACCGGTTAAATCGCAATTTTAATCGATTGAATTTCTGATACCAGTTTCTTTTTGTCTATTGTATTGGTTTTTCTGAATTGTTTTTCTGAGTTGTTTGTTAAAGTTTCATTCTAAGCAAAGTATTTGTGAAAATCTTTTGAAAACAATTCACCCCCCCTCCCTCTTGTTCTAGCCATCAAACCTAACAATAAACACATATGGACATGGAGCTTAGGCGCCAAAATTCTTCTCTTATGTAACAAGTCTCACGTTCTCTAGATCATGATGTGCAAGAGGGCTCAAACATCTATATATAAAGACTATTGCCTCTTATAATTTTCAATTTTGAATTGAATTAGAATTGACTATGCATTTAATTTGTCTTCTTGTTCTTTGAAGTCATCTAAAATTGGAGTATTCTCCTATGCTTGCCACCAAATAGCCTTCCTTGGAGGGTCTTTAGTGCAAAGTTTCTCATTAGATATTTGGAAAAAAGTTTGAAAATATTGTAAGTTATTCCCTTGCTTGGAGTGTCTTTCATAAAAAAAATAAGGAAAAGAAAGTATATTTCATAGTGTGCTACTTTTATCAAACAACTTTTTTTTGTTGTATAGTCTAGAGAAATTTGGCATGTATATCCTAAAAAGCATTGTGTACTAGATGTTAAACTAAGAAGAGTGCAGTAAATTGCTTTGAGAGGATGTCTAAACTTTTCTCTAAAGAGACCTTATATACTCAGATAAATATGTGGCTTTGTATACTTGTTTATAAGTCAAAAGTAACAGTTAGTAAATTATTTATCCAAAATAATGAAACTTATTATAATCTCCTTAGATATATCTTACTCGTATATATTTTGTTAATTATATCTTTATAAAATAATTGTGAAATATATTTTTTTAATTATGATCTCTTTACATTAAATATTCTAAATATACTTTTAAATAAAGTATATTTAATCTCTTTTTCTTGAACAAACACTTGACTTTAATTTTTATAATAAACTAACATGAACATTAGGAATAACTCACTTATGAAGTTATATTAAAAAAAAGGATGAGAATATTATATTAGAGTTACTCAACTGGATCCTCTTGTAGTTGTTCTGTCAGACAATGATAATTTTAATTTCTTCAAATAAACATTTCCATGACATTTTCCCTAAATTTTTTTCTATTTTGATTTCTTATATTTTCATTTTCCTTCAATGCTGGTCCATTTGTCACGTGCACTATATTTGGATGCAGGAAGTAGCAAAAATAAGAAAATAGACAGAAGAGAATGTAAACTATGAAGCAAAAGGAAGGTATATTCTTAAAGTAACATATGCTTTCCTCAATTATCATACCAAGAGATTACTTAATTTGTTTTGGTACAACAGTTCCTTATTTTTATTCAACTGATGTGACTGCAAGAAAATCACTTAGCAGTAGATATGTCACAAGGTAGGACGCAAAATTTGACCAAACCAACCAATTTTTTAATTCATTTACAACCACATGTTTGATGTTTACATTTTCTATATGTGAATTCTTAATTTCTTTGGGTTTTGTTGGCTAATCATGCCACAAAGTACAAAATTTAACTATTTGGTTAGTCACATATATTGTATAATAGATATACAATAAATTACTAGTGTGTTGAGAGCATTTATAGACCCAACTGGAATATTAAATAAATTATGAATGTGTGATACAATTGTATGCATCATGTTAATTGATAGTTTTGTTAATAAAAAAACTCCATCAACTATTAGTTCGTCATACGTTAAAAAAATCAATGTTTTTATACTAATGGTTTAATTTATCATAAAATTGCAAGAGATCATAGAACGATTAGAATGAACTATATATCCGTGTTTGTAAAATAGAAAATAAAGAAAAAGTCTATGTGAAAAGCATTTAGAACCTAATATACGGCAATTAATTTAGGAGTGTTTAAAAGAATTGAAATCAACTTAAATATATAAAATTCCAACCGAATTATAAAAATAGTTTGTGTAAACTAAATTAGTTTTAAATCCACATTCTATATTTTCAGATCGAACTATTTTCTTAAAAAACAGCTGACTTAATTATATCAACTGCGTTATTCTTTAAAAAAACAATACAAAAAAAATTATCATTCTATTTCTTTTAGCTTTACATGAGTTCATTTTTTAGCAATATATAGTCATCATTTTTTCAGACAAATTATATTCAATAAACTAATGCAAAAATCAAACTTTTAATAGGGCTGGAAATAAATCCTCGGTTGCACTACCATTTTTCCGAACGGTGCCATGTAACTGCTAATCTATTGGAACTGCATTCTTAATCTTAAGACAATTTTTAAGAATACACTCTTACAACATAAATTTAATTTTAATAGTGAAACAACATTATTGAAAACTCAGTTAAGATAATCAACATCTTCAATAACAGGTAGTGAATAATTATACAAATTTGTTTTTTTTATCTCTGAGAACAATTTGTCTAGTGCATTGAACTATTCTTTTAATCGTTCAGCTTTTTAAAATAAAACTTACAAGTAATTTTGTCCAAATTTTTAAAAAATAATACAGTTTTTTATAATTTAATTAAGGTGGATTAGTCATAAGTTTAATTTTTAAAAACACCACTAATTTCCTCGGCACCCTGTTCAATAGAAGAATATTTTAAAAACCTCATTCTCTTGAAGATAGAATGACGGTAAATCAATGTTTCCATCCCCAATTTTCAAAAGATGGAGAGGGAAACATGTGTGATCTTCTAAAAATGTCAAGAACACAATATGGTAATTAATATCCAAATTATTGTTTGTTCTTCTTATAAAATACAATTTGGTTCCCAACTTGCAAAAGATGGAAAGGGAAACATGTGTGGTCTTCTAAAAATGTAAGTGAACACAATATGGTAATTAATATTCAAATTATTGTTTGTTTATAAGAATGTAAGGTCACACACAACATTGTAATTAATATCCAAATCATTGTTCGATTTGATATGAGGTAAGTCTGACTTGACTCGATTCGTGGTGGGTTCAAATTGATTCAATTTGAGGTGGGTTCAACTTTATTCAATCTAAGGTGGTTCGACTCAACTCAGTTCAAGGTGGGTCTAACTCAACTCAGTTTGAGATCGACTCAACTCAGTTCAAGGTGGGTCTAACTCAACTCAGTTTGAGATGGGATGGACATGACGCGCCTGAGGTGAGCCCGACTCAACTCGACCTGAGGTGAGCTCGACTCAACTCGACCTAAGGCAAGCCCGACTTAACTCAGACCAATGTAGGCTCCACCCAACTTGACCTGATGTGGATCTAACTGGAGTCGGCTTGACATGAGCTTCACTATGCTTGACTTGTTGTAGGGCCGACACAACTTGGACCAACATGGGTCCAACTTAACTCAGCTCGACCCGAACCTGACTCAACTTGGCCTAACATGTACTCGACTTGACTCAACCTGAGGTGGACCCGACTTGACTCAACTCAATATGGACTTGACTTGACTTGGTCCAACATCAATTCGACTTGACTTGGCCCAACATAAGCCTTACTCAACTCGATACACTCGACTCAACTTGAGGTGCATCTAGCTCAACTTAGTCGATTTGTGTTTTAGCTCGACTTATCCTAGTATTGTCTTGATTAGACTTGACCTAATGTCAGCCTAATTCAACTCCACCTGATATGGGTCCAACTCGACTCAGTCCAACATGAGCATGATTCGACTTAGTACAACTTGGACCCAATGAATCTTTGCATGACCTGGACCCAGCCTAAACTGGGCCCAATTCAATCGACCAACTTGACTTAGGCCTGACGCAACCTGTTAAGTTAGACCTAGGACCGACTCGAATAGAATTGGTCTTTGCTCGACTCAACTTAACCTAGGCACGACTCGACTTGGCCAACACGGGTCAAACCTAAGTTGGTCCAAAATGAACCATCTAAATTTGACCTAACTTGCCCAAAATTGAACTTGACCTAACCTAGACTCAGTCTAACGTAAGTTGTCCTAACCCTTGATCGGCTTGACTCGACACAACTTCGTTCAACCCTAACTCAGCCTAACGTAGTTTTAATTCATCTCAGCTTGACATGGACTCGGCCTGACTTCGACTTGTGTCGACCAACTTGAGATGATGCTAGCCTAACTTAACTTGATCTAAATTTAACCCGTCTTTCCTCATACCAAATTTGAATTTGGATTAAGTAAATATTTTTATGTGTATAAAGATTTTTTTATACGTATTTTTTTACTTTAAAAATTACCCTATGGGTTGGCCTTGGCCCATTTTGGTGATAGTTGGCTCTATGGATTTTTTTTTTCTTATGTGAGCTTTTTGGCCCTATGAGGCCACGTTTTAAATTACTAGGACACTTTTTATTTATTTGATACTCTATTTTAATATTTAAATAAATTTTATTTTTTTTGGCATTGAAAAGAATAATATGTATTATTTTGAGATTGAATTATTAATAATATCATGTTTGTTTTGACTTATTTTGTAAATATTATTTAATAAATGTATTAACTATAAATCATGATCATTTGATGGAGAGCACAAAAGATCTATTATACATACAGTGTCTAATAGTGTTAAGTTTAATTATACCATTTAACATCCACCATATGCATTAAACAATGTTTTGTCTTAATTGTCTTGGCGTTTTTTGTTTTCCCCTTTTCTTAGTTCTTTATATAGAGAACATGTGAAACTTTGTGCCATTACTAGAAAGTGTTCAATAGTGATTGATACCAGTGACCGAAAAATGAGGTTACTATTAATGATAAAATCAATGATCGAAAAATGTGGTCAAAATTAGTGACCATAAGTTATATTTAACGACTGAAATATTAACTACAATTTTAGTTACACAAAATGGGTCACCAAATCCCTCATAAAACAATCACACAAAATCAGTCACAAAATTTGTCTGTTGATCATTTGAACAAAATAATCAATCAATTGATTTTATCATAATTTTCAATTTGACTTCTTGTTTTGCGAAAATCTTTTCAAAAAGAATTCACCCTCTTGTTTTCGGCCAGCTACTCTAACAATCAGAGCATATAAATAGGTACAACAAATTTTTCTTACAAATGAGAGGAAGTGACCACAATGATTAATGTTGATATTTTGAAGTTGCATCAAAGGTATTCAAAGATGATTATTTAAAATTAAACACTCACATAATGCTTGAACTTGACAGAAATAGCACAGGATTCTTGGTCGAGTAAATGATCAACCCAAGAGAGGTTTAAACAAGTGGAAAATTTGGCAATAGACCAATCAAAAGGTGATGCAATTGTGGGAAGTTCCAGAATCTTCACCTACCATGTTCTCACCTGTTTACTACATGCAAACATGTCCACCGTAATTTTGACATGTACATCAATCTTTTGGATGAAGTGAATAAAGTCAACAATATTCTTTTTAAGCTTAGACACGAAGGTTATTGGCCAACACATGAAGGTCACAAGTCAGTCCCAATCAAACAGAAAAAGTTGTAAAGGTAGTCCAAAATCATCAAGAATTGGGACTGAAATAGACATCAAGAAACAAGTTCGCCCAAAACCATGCTCCTATTATCAAATACAAGGACATTCAAGAAATCATTGTCCTAACATATTTGGCCTTCAAAGCTCAACTTCCCATCAATGATTAAGTTGTAGTTTTCCAATATTTCATCAACATCAAAAAAATCAATAAATGATTTACTTATGCAGATGATTTTTAATTCAAATTTGAATTTATCTTTTTAGTTCTTCTTTTGTTTACTTTATTTAACTCTATTTAAATCTTTATGTATATTATTAATTTTAATCTAACACCAAATTATCTCCTTTCTTAAATGTTTTACATTTACAACTTTTTCCCAAAATATAACGATAAATACTCTAATCTCTTCCGTCATATTTATTAAACACAGATTTTATTTATCCATGTTTTTATATGTTGCAAATATAATTACACAATACAGAACATTAAATTTATTGTTATTTTATTATTAATTTGTGACGTAGAAATTTTTTATTATTTAGAAAAATTATAAATATCATTTACCTTTTTTACAATTTAATTACATATTTTATTTATTTCTATGTTTTCTTCATTTTTTAATTAAAATAAATCAATATTAACATTACACATTTTAATGATAGATATTACATTTTCTTGAGAAGTACAAGATTTATTTTATTTTTATAAAATAAAGAAATAAATATTAATAGCCTTGCGAAAAAGGGTAGAGAGACCAAGAAAGAAGCTGAAGAAAGTATTAAAAGGATTCTCATGGTGTAAAACATTCCTAAGAAATTAGTTTTAACCAAACCCAATAGCATTGTGTGATTTATGTAGTCAACAACCTTAGTCAGATAAGATTGCTGCTATGGTTATTCTATTTCAAATTTTGAATACAAGGCTTCATCTTAAGCAATAAGCATTGAATCAAAATAGGAGAGGAAAAAATAGAGAAGGTTGAGGATTCAAAGTTTGAAACGGATGTTTCAAAGTAAGAAAAGTGTCTCTAGAAGATACAAATGAAGATAGGTAATAATGAATCAAACAATGTGAGTGTTGCACAGTAGAAAAAGCGTGGGAAACAACATCCAATTAGGGAGTTTTAAATTCTGAAAAGGGGAGGGAAATCTCAACTTCTCACCTGAAAAACTTCAAAAATAATGCTGTTTTGAAGACAAAAATGGGTTTTGCAAAAAAGCCTTGGCCTAACACTGCCAAGGCCACCATGTTGGCTACGACTGCGACTGATATAGCCGTTATTCTTTCTTCTTTTTTTCTTTTATCAGCTGATATAGCCGTTATTCAAAACTTTGTAGCAGCTCATGGCCACTCTGCACCAGTATAGCACACTACTACTGATAACAATAGTTCCTTAATCACTCCTCATATGGGGCAAACCTTCCGGGAAGTTCGCTTTGGAAGTTTATGACATATTCTATGGTAACATCCTTGATTTGCAATGTAACTGTTTCTTCAGGCATATGATACGGTCCACTATGAAGTTCTCATAAAGCATTCTCCCCTAATGTCTACATCAAGTTCTTTTTATATGTCAGAGAATATTAGACAAATATTGTTGAGTGTCCATCTTATATTTCTCAGAAGTTTGTCTTAACGCTCCCCTGGTTGGATCACATTTTCCTTATCAAAATATGAGATTAGGGAGAAACAAGCAATGCTAGGTTCTTTGTCATTGTGTAGACATTTCGAATGGAAAAACATTGTTTATCATTGTATTAATTAATAATATACCTATAATTCAGATTTATAATTGGAAATCTACTGTCTAACTAGTCATTGGATTTTAGGAATAGTATTTATTTGTGTAACTGTGGTTCTTAAGAAAACTTATCCCCAATGGGATAATAGTCTGGTTTCTTACTCTAGATTTAGATTAGTAGAGCATTTTGAAATTATGTTTTCCAAAAAAGTAGCAACTATCTCACAAGGGGATAAATGTTAAGCTTAGATATCAAATTGATACAAAAATTAACAAGAAGCAAAACAAACATCTTCAGCTAACTCAAATTATTAATAAATCAAATTCAATAGCCAGCTAAAAATCATTAAGTATAGCTGGACCAGACCCTGTGAATGAACAAAGCCGCAAGGACATTGGTTGAACTACCAAATTCTACAATGACCAATGCAGCTATTTTTAAATACGAAAAAATACATTCATCAAATATACACACTTTAGGAATCAATTAATTATAATCAAATTATATATGTTCCTCAGTTCTCCTAATCCTAGTGTTAGCTTCTAGGTTCATGAGTAAATGCTAATATTATATAACAACAAGATACAACATTAAATTTAAAAAACAATTGTATATACCTGTCTATTTTTTTTTCAGTATTCCCTGGGTTTTCTTTAGCTACAAAGCACTTAGTACAGGAAAAGTGACTTAATAATACTTTGTAGGAAAGCATCACTCAATAGATAGTATGTCCCATGTTGATCAACTACAATTTAAAAAAAAAAATACTGATTGTGTCGTACTTCTGTTTTGATTCAGTTTTGATGTTCTAGAATCAGAGTGCTAGCTCAAACCACTCTAATGATGGATGAGAAACTAAATTCATGTTGAGAAATGAAACACTATGTTCCGGCTGTCGCTCTTAAAATAAATGACACAGATAAAAGAAGAAGACGAAATGAACAATAGCACTGCAAATAAGTAACGGCTGAAAATTTGTAGCCATAAGACTTTGACAACTTTTAAACAATCCTTCTATTAGACCAAAAGTAAACAAAATAACAATACCCTGTCCAATCATATGAGATGTACAATTTTACTAACCTTGTTTCACTTTGAAACACTACTGTGATTGTCAGGGGTAACATAATAAAGTGTCTTTGCTGCTGCTATTGCAGAATCCCCTCTCTTAACAATTTTCTGTAGCTCCTCAACCTTCTCAGACAAGGATGCAACATTTGAGTTGGTAGACTGAACCAGCTGATTAGCAGTTTCTAGAGAAGTGCATAACTAAATGAAGGGTAAAATAATATATAATAAGTTAAATATGAAAACAGATTAATAATAACAAAATAAGGACCAACTACGAAATCCCCTTCTCCCTTCCTCATTAGCCAATAATAATCATAACAATGAGAGATAAATCATTTATACATTTACAGAGTAAAAAGGATTATACATTACTCTCTTATCACAAATTGTCACCTATGATAAGTTTATTGACTTCTGACATAGCTATCTTAAAAGTTATACAATTTATTTTGTTGAAGTTCAATTTCTTTTTATACTGATGCATAGAAATTAAACTCTTGTAATAATAATAATAATAATAATAATAATAATAATAATAATAATAATAATAGGAAGTCTAAAATGAAATTTTCCTACCTTGTCTTGTTTTTTGAATTTAGTTTGTTCTCCTAAGTTTGAATTATTCTACAGTGTCGTGGTTAAGGGATTGAGATGAATGGCACAATACCTTCAAAGTGAGAGAAGTCCATGAGTGGTCGGTGCCGGAGAGAGCCGAATTCAAGTGATCGTAGTGTTCCTGAAACGACCCAAAGGAATGCCGTTTTAACGCGAGTTACAATTTGAAGATTCAATGGATGTAAAGCGAAAAGAACGAACCTGGAAGAGTTTGGTGAGGTGAGGAGGTGGATCGTTATTGTTGGGATGTAAAGAGGAGGGACTGGGAGAAGCTTCGTGACGGAGAGAGTGTCCTTGGTGTTCTTCTCCGACGTCATTCAGGAGATCTCCGATGCATAGAAGTGGCCCTCCGATTCCTCTCATCGACATTTTATTTCTCTATTCTAATTTTTTCCTAACAAACCTTGCAGTTAGGGATTCTTTCCCTTTCCTTTCCCCATCTAGTTTAGAAGACAAAGCAGGGAGAAATAGGATAATAAAAGTATATTTTATTACCAATAAAAAAATAGAAAAAATATAAATTTTAAAAAATTATCATACTCTAAACTCACTTAATTTTAACAAATTTTGAAAAATGTTGTTCTATACTACACTTAAGTATTTTTTTTAATCAATATTTTATAATTTAAAAAAATATTTGAGAAGAAAAAAGATGGAGAGATAGGGTAATAAAAATCTATTTTATTAACAATAAATAACTAGAAAATATAAATTTAGAATAAATTATCATACAATAAAGTCACTTATTTTTATCATTTTTTGACAAATTTTATTCTATACTACACTTAAAGTTACTTTTTTTATTTTTTTAATCAATATTTTATAATTTAGAAAATATATTTAAGAAGAAAAAGGATGGAGAAATTGGATAATAAATGTATATTTTATTAACAATAAAAAACTAGAAAAATATAAATTTAAAATAAATTATCATACACTAAACTCACTTAGTTTTATAATATTTTGAAAATTCTATACTACACTTAAAGTGATTTTTTATTCTTTTTTAATCAATATTTTATAATTCTGAAAAAAAAATATTATAGAAGAAAAAAGATGGGCAAATAGAGTAATAAAAAGTATATTTTAATAACAATAAATAACTAGATAAATATAAATTTAAAATAAATTATCATACACTAAACTCATATAGTTTTATAATTTTTTGATATTTTTCATTTTGTACTACACTTAAGGTGATTTTTTAATCAATATTTTATAATTTAGAAAAAAAAATACTTTCCAATAAAAAAGATACAGAAATAGGATAATAAAAATATATTTTATTATAAATAAATAAATAGGAAAATATAAATTTCAAATAAATTATCATACACTAAACTCACTTAGTTTTATAATTTTTTCAAAAATTTTGTTCTATACTACACTTAAAGTGGTTTTTTTAATCAATATTTTATAATTCTGAAAAAAAAAAATACTTTAGGAAAAAATTTGAGAAATAGGGTAATAAAAGTATATTTTATTAAAAATAAATAACTAGAAAATATAAATTTAAATTAAATTATCATAAACTCACTTCTTTTATAATTTTTGAAATTTTTTGTTGTATACATTTAAAGTGATTTTTTTAATTTTTTTAATCATTATTTTATAATCCTGAAAAAAAAAACAATATGTAGAAATAGGATAAAGTATATTTTAATAACAATAAATAACTAGAGATTAAATTAGCATACACTAAACTCACTTAGTTTTATAATATTTGAAAAAAAATTGTTCTGCACTATCCTTAAAGTGATTTTTTAAAATTTTTTAATCAATACTTTAAAATTCTGAAAAAAAAAATAGAAGTAAAAAGATTGAGAAATAGGGTAATAAAAGTATATTTTAATAAAAATATATAACCAGAAAAATATATATCTATCATACACTAAACTCAATTAGTTTTATAAAAAAAAAATTAAGAAACTTTTTGTTCTATACTACACTTAAGTTGATTTTTTTAATTTTTTAATTGATATTTTATAAATTATAAAAAATTATTTTAGAAGAAAAATATGGAGAAAGAGGATAATAAAAGTAATTTTATGAACAGCAATTAATTAGAAAAATATAAATTTAAAATAAATAATCATACACTAAACTCACTTAGTTTTATAATTTTTTTAAATATTTTCTTGTGTACTAATCTGTGATTTTTTTAAGCAATATTTTATAATATGAAACAAGTATTTTAAAAGAAAAAAATAGAGAAATCTATAATTAATACAAATAAAATATACTTAATACAATTGAAGGAGGACAAATAGAGTTTTTTTACATGTGTCACAACCACTTTTTTGAAAAAAAATATACTAAAATAGGAATAAGTTACATGTGTCGGGGTCATTGTGAAGGGTTTGGTGGTTCACAGTTGGCCCAAGACTCTTATGCTTTATTTGGATTAAAGGTCGTGGGGGAGTGGAAAGTTGAGGGTGTGGGAGAGTGAAAAGTTGAGAGTGTGGGGGAGTGGAAGTGTGAAGAAAGTGTGGAGAAAGTTGAGGGTGTTTGGATTGGGGAATGTTAGGCTTTGTTTGGATTGGGGAGTGAAAAGTTGTCATTCATTTTTAGACTACCGGTATTTCTGACATTCTGTCCCTGAACATCTTCACGAAGCATGGACGATAATGCTAAGGCTCGAGAAAAATTACATTCCTCAGGGATCGTCCCAGGTGTTAACTTAACACCGTCATACCTCAGATCAACAATATTCATCCAATCCATTTGATTGATGTGTATCTGCTTGCCACAAATCTCAATGGCAAGTTCACCAAGAGGTGTGATCTTCATATTTGTATAAAACACTCGCACCAATTCCTCATAGCAAGGAAGTTTCATTCCAAGGAAAGGTTGTAAGTGTTGGAAGTTTAGAAGGTTTTGAAATTCAACCCTGGTGCAACAAAAAATGAAGAATGCGTGGCTTTCGGAGATATGACTGGTCTTCCATGAAACATTTTTTCAAAGACCATCATTTGTCGTTTTGTACTAAAGTATCTTGAATAATCAAGTACTTCTTGAATCCTCGTTGGTGGTCAAGGATTAACGACATGACCTTCTGTTGGCTCTTTACTTTTACGGGTTCTGTGGTGTTTCTGGGATGATGATGTTATCTATAATGCAAATAGTACAATATATAGAAAAAATGAAATATTCATGACATCAAATATGAAACTCAATTTTAAGTAAAGGAAAGTTATCACAATATCATAAACACAATAGTAGAAGTGCATAAACAAAATATTAGATGACAAGTGAAAAATGAATAGTTTAACTCCAAAAGTTCAATAATAACAGTTCTAGTGATAATTGTCCAACAAGAAACATACAGAAACAAATTACAGACCAAGTGAAATCAAATTAAGACATCATAAATTGAAGTAGAAGATATGGAGGAACCGCCGACACATGAAAAATCAAATCAACGTCTAGTCATGAATGCAAACAATTTGGTCATGCGACGCTCGTATGGCATCCCAAATAGTTGCTTAACTCTTCCTGGATGCTCACATAAGAACTCGTAGCATTGATCCATGACTTGTTCGTCATGGATGTTAAGCTCCACGAGCATTGCTCAAATATTAGACTTTGAGTATTGGTATGAGGCATGGCGTCGATGGTGGTGTACATGCTCAGCATATAGGTCGTTTCTTTCGTCTAATTTCGGCAGCTATATCTTGAGTTGTCGTTGCCTGTGCACGAGCAATATCCACCAACTGAGAGGCATTTTCATTTCCATCCTTCATTGATGACACACATTGTTGAAGATTAGTATTCAACAATGCAAAATGTTCATCAATGTCGTCCATAGTAGGGACTGTTCTCTTTGATCCTCGAGATGAGGATGTGCCCGCAGAGCCAGCAGATGACATAGAAGGAGTGTTTGACGGCGTGTCAGAAGGAGTGTCACTAGATTGGAAGTAAGGAGCAGGTGATCGTGGGACGTAGTCATCTACCTCCTCATAGTTCGGTTGGTCGGGGATATAATCCATATTATTGCCCAAGGTTGACACTGAATTTGCTCATGTTAGGAGGTGAATTGATGTCACGGGTTGTCCTAACCCGACTTCCCCTGGCTTTATCATTAGACCACAACTCCTCCATGAGGTCATAATGGTGAATTGGATTCACACGCCATTTCGCCGCAGATGATTTGGCCTACATAAATGTCACATATTAGTATTTTATGCCAAATGTGAAGTCAAATGTATTTGTTAAATAAAAAATACTTATCATCGTACCTTAATCAGCTCACTCCAAACTCCATCCTCGACTTCAAAACATTTGGTGGTCTGGTTCCAAGCGAAACCACTCAATCCACCAAACAAATCATGACTTCCCTCCACCTGTCCTTGAGGCTTTTCTGGCGGTTCTTGACATGATTTTTCTTAATACGTGATAAGCCAACCTCATTTAAAGCCATAACTATGTTAGTGTATCCTTGAGTGGTCCAGCTACCATCAATTTTACACCCTTTTCATACCTCGTCAATCATTGCATTAAGAAAAATTAGGTCTATCTCTGTCGTCCACTTCGTGAACTCTCGATAAGAACCTGATGAATTTGAAGCAACATTTTTCCCGCGATCCATCTAGTTAACTTAAATAAAGTTAGGATGACAAACATTGAAAAATAGGAGAAAATATATTATTTCATGAAATTAATTGTTTACATAATCTTGCCACATTTTGTTTGCTATAGTGTCCCTAATATGACACCTTAGCCTATAATCATGTTCACGAGCATGGGTGGTGGTTGGTTGGACATCTTCTTGTAACAATTCATTATCTACTTCTTCAAGTAGAGACTCATCATTGTCGACCCTGCGTAGAAATTTATGCAGAATACAACAAGCTAAAACAATTTTTGTCATAGTATCCACATCATAATGTGGCTCAGTCTCACTAGCTATAATTGGAAAACGTTTTTTGAGCACCCCAAAAGTTCTCTCAATTACATTTCTAAGTGATGAATGTCGATGATTAAACAAATCTTTTGCATTTTGTGGCCCTCTTCGCGAATATTCTTTCAAATGGTATCTAACCCCGCGATAAGGTTCGCAATTATATTTCGTTTTAACATAAAACCTGCATCACCAAGATAGTATTTTCATACAAAGATTGTGGAAAGTTGGGTTAGTATATACTACTACAACCTTTTAATTCTTCTGCACACCCAATCCATTATAACTAACCTTCTGGAATAACCAAAGGATCGTCTCGTACCAAAGCATCTTTCAATATCCTTGAATCGGAGGCAGTTCCTTCCCAACCGGCTAGGACATATATGAACTTCATGTCAAAGTCACAAGCTGCAAATATGTTTTGGGTTGGCTAATCTTTTCTCCCTAAAAAACGAGGTGCATCAGGACGTGCAACCTTAACACGTACATGACTCCCATCTATGGCCCCTAAACAATCCTAATGTAAACAAAATTTCATAACTTTAATTCAACACAAAATAAATAAGAAATTAGACATAATTTCAAGTAATGTTATCATCAACAAACCTGAAAGTAGGGGAAAAATCGATTGTTGTTAAGGATGTGTGGTTCTACAACCGTTCCATTTGGTTGAATTAAGAATTCCCCCTCCAACCTTAAAATTGCAGTCAAAACATTATGAAAATGACGGAAAACTGTTTCTCCATACCGATGGAAAAAGAATGACACACTTCGATTCTTCACATTATTCCCAATAATGTGCAAAAAAATTCGCTATTTGTTCTTCTATGATTGATCGATATGCATCTTTAACAAATCCAGTTGCCCGTATTCGTTCACATAATTTAATGAAAGCTTTGGGTCTCATGCAACAATCACATAATTTAATCAAACAACAAATAAATATAAACAAACAAAATAAACAATAACATAAATTTAATGAACTATCATAACAAATATAACTATATACAAATATTCAAATTTCAGATATATTTATCTCAAATGTATAATAATTTATGTCAAATAAAATTAAAAAACCCTCAATAGAAATTATTTTTTCCATTGTGTCAAAATTTTATTTATAAATAAAAAATTCTATTTTTTAAAAAGAATACAAATTTCAAAAAATAATAAGTAAAAATATAACTTTTCTCTAAACTTTTACTGCTTTTTTTAATTACTACAACATTTTTTATAATTTTTTTAATTATAACATTAATAAATTATGTTAAATCTACAAAAATAAAACTCTAAACATTATAAATTTTGAATTCCATTATGTCAAAATAATTTTTTTAAATAAAAATTCTATTTTTTATAAACAATTCAATTTAAAAAAATAATTACTTTCTATATTTATTATTAAGAAATCTGATTTCTTCTCAAAAAATTTACTGGTTTTTTTAATTAATACAACATTTTTTATAAAGTTTCTAATTATAACATTAACAATGTCAGATATAAAAAAACCCTACAAATGACAAATTTTTAATTTCATTCAGTTAATATATTCATTTTAAAGAAATAAATATATTTACTTATAAATAATTAAATGTTTAAAACATAATAACTATCTACATTTATTCCTAAAAATTGAAATTTCTTATCTAAAATTTTTCTGCTTTCTTTACTTACTAAAATATTTATTTTCATTTTGTAATTTATAAGATTAATTTATAAAAACCCTACACATTACAAATTTCTATTTCCATTTGTAAAAGTATTCATTTTAAATAAATATTTTTTTTTCTTATAAACAATTAAGTCTTATAAAAAAATTACTACAATATTTTTTTTAATGTTTTTAATGATAACATTAATAATTTATGTCAAATCTAAAAAAAAAATAACTAAACATTATAAATTTTTATTTCCATTCTGTAAAAATATTATTTAGATATAAAAAAAACTATTTCTTATAAATAATTTAATTTTTAAAAACTAATATCTGTCTACATTTATTATTAGAAATTCAAATTTCTTCTCTAAAATTTTTCTGCCTTTTTAAATTACTATAAAAAAATTTATAATCTTTTTAATTATAACATGAATAATTTATGTTAAATAAAAAATAACCCTACAAAATACAAATATTTATTTTAAATAAATAAATCTATTCTCTTATAAACAATTAAATGTTAAAATAATAATAACTATCTACATTTATTATTAAAAATTGAAATAATATTTATCTAAACTTTTTCTGATTTCTTTAATTACTACAACATTTTTTTAATTGTTTTAATTATAACATTAATAATTTATGTA
>Ga0123342_1004898_pt1 | contig 20014 bp, 18 predicted proteins | sample Turbeawhitnodule_FD_89960 | JGI IMG/M metagenome (GOLD analysis project Ga0123342, IMG submission 89960) | Root nodule microbial communities of legume samples collected from Mexico - Turtle bean Mexico white nodule | ecosystem: Host-associated > Plants > Roots > Nodule | place: Mexico: Nepantla... | reverse complement strand
TTTTTTAAAGGAAATGAAGGTTGAAGGTGAATGTTACCACGACCATTAATGGGGGTAGTGGAACCATTAGCAACAGTAATATATGGGTTACCGGATAAAGCAGTGTAGGATGAAAAAGAAGAGGAATGAGGTGTCATATGATCAGTAGCACCAGAGTCTATAATCCAGATATTTTCAGTACTAAAAGCATTAAAGGATAAAAAACTAGAACTCTTACCACTCATAGTAAAGGAACAATAGCTAGATGGCCTACTAAGGGAGTCCATGAGAGCTCAAAACCAACTGAGTTTTTCAGATTGGCAAAATTTGATCATGTTCACAAAAAAAATCCGCCGGAAAATTTTTCCGGTGGCAGTTTCCGGCGGCCGGCGGCAGCTTCCGGCGAGTAGTGGCAGTTCCGACGAGTGGTGCAGTTTCCGGTGAGCGACGGCAGTGGTGGTCGGTGGTGGTGGTCGGCGACGGCCAATGGTGGTGGCAGTAACGGTCAATGATGGAAGGTGGTGGCAGTAACGGTCAATGATGCAAGGTGGTGGTGGTGGTCAATGGAGAAAAGATAAGGAAAATAGAAAGTTGCAGCAATGAAGGCTGTCCAAAAAAAAAATTGCAACAGTGAAGGCTGCCAAGAAAAATGATTACAGCAATGAAAGCTGCTAAAAAAAAATTGCAGAAGCAGAGTCTCCCAGATCAGGAGCTCTGATACCAAGTGGAAAGAAGTGGAAAGAAATAGATGAAATATATTTGAGATATCTTACAAATGTGATTACAGTTTCTATTTAATAGACTGTTTTACAATCTAATTAAGGAAAGAAATAATAGGTAATGAAAGCTAGAAATAATGGGTGTTTAAAGCTGTACAAATCAAATCAAATCAAATCACTAACAAATATGTCCTAATAAATATAAAATGGAATCTGCACTTAATTATAGCATAATTCTCCCGATTATGCAACACCTGGAAACAGCAGGGAAGACAAAGATCACTTCATAGAACTCCTTCCTTTAAATTAATATAAATTAGGACAAAATCTCTAACTTTTCAACTAATCTAGTATCTCTTTTCAATGTGAGTATATTGTTGAGGCATTGCCGGAAAAATGCTTTAAAAAGCTAAAAGCAATACTATTTTCAGAAAAAAATAAAAATCTAAAAAACTATTATTTTGGAATGGAAAGAGTATCAAAATACAAAATAACTGCCATTTTTTATAATTGCCTATTCACCAACACACTGAGCTACAGACTAAACGTATTCATCCAAAACTAACAATCTTCACGCCTTAGCAAACTAACATTCTTCATGCAATAGACCCTTAAACAGGGTGTAAGTGTTAACTACCTTCCCATGGGCAATGGCTATTTCCACATTCGGGAATGACTCTACAAGAAATGTCATTACTTCATCCAGTCCTGTAACACAACAATTATTAAGAAACCAGATTCAGTGCTGTAATAGACATCAGACATATTAGCATATATACATTAACAGCAACACCATGATAATCTCCTTTTAGGACTGTGATGGCCATGTAATACTACAATACTTTTTCTGACAGGGGCAACACCAAATGTACACTAAACGTATTTGCAATAATGAGACCTTAGTTCAACTTGTTTCTATCATCTATGTATTACTGATATATTAGCAGGCTTCTCAGGAACTGAAATAGCAAGTTTTCTGGATGCACATTCCTCTGACAAAATGACCAGCATAGTTCATTCTACAGTTGTTTCTTATAAATTCTAATGTCTAAAATGATTTCAAGAGTATGTAAGCAAGTGTAGAATTAGTGTGTGTTTGATTAACAGAAGCTGGCATAAGTAACTACAGCTGGCAGAGACTAATCTATTGCTTACAACAGAAACTTACTTAAACACTTAAGCTAATATACAATCACATAAACTCTATTAGGGTGTTTTTTGGCTTCTCTTGTGTTGATTTATCTTCATTAATACAATGAGCTCGCCACCTTGTTTTCACTTTATTTTTTCTTTACAATAATTCTCACAAATGGTGAAAATAAGATTTTGTTATGTTCACTACCTGCTTTTGCAAATTCCCGAAAAAAACAGAAATAAATAATAAACTAATCAAGGTAGCTAGATATTATAAAGCTACACTTCAGCAATTTTCCAACAAATTGTCTAGTGCTACACAAGTATTCTGATCATCAGCAATTTATGGTATCACAGGACACTCTTTGTCAGAATGCCTACAAATATGTTGAAGATAATGTCAGAATCTCTAGGAATATGCTCAAGATAATATTCCCCTGCAAAGAATTAATTAAATTTCATCACTATGAAGGATAGGATATTTCCTTGTACATATTTAATTATATTTCATAATTAATAGGCTGGTTGAACATTTTGTTTTTATTGTACAGGATCGCTGATGGTGAATTATAGGGATAGATTGTTTCTATCATAATTTAGGAGTTTACTTAATTAGATTCTTTGTATTCTATTCAATAGCAATTGCTCTTCTATAGAAATAATCAGAACAATCAGAGCTACAAAATCCTTGGGAACCTGTGTAATCATCAGTGCATACTGCATTGGTGCAAATTCCTCTCTTTCTTATGTTGTATTCCTTCTAGTCTAGGCCTGCATTGCCAAACTTTAAACCTCCAAATGTCCAATACACAAAAAAGCCTTAACCAATCAAACAATTTGGGTAGGTTGAACTGCAGAATATTCAACTGACGTTATGATTCAACGGGAAAAATTACATAAAATGATCTCATTTTGTCCAAACCTTTCTAAAAGGGAAGGGCAAAGAAAATCATCTCATTGACAACACTCAGAAATTTTCAGATCCCAAATTTGCAACATGGGACAAGACAGATGTGGTGGTAATGTCATGGTTGTGGAATGTCATGACACCCGAAGTGAGTGATGCTTACATGTTTATGAAGACAGCTATGGAGGCATGGGATAGCTCTAAAGCAAACTACTCCAAGGTTGGTGATGCCTGCCCAAATCTGATAGTGATTACAATGGATGTAATTTCAGTGAATGTGTTCGACTATAGAAAAGACTGGCACTCGGAGGTGAATCAACGTGTTGGTTACCCTATCAACCTTGGGATTTACTTGAAAGAGAAAAGCGTAGAATTTTCTATTTTGGTAGATAGAGTTGTGGGGGGCTCAGCATCATAGATGGACAATTGGAACTAATGATTCATAGGAGGTTACTTGAGGATGATTCCAAAGGTGTTGTCAAGGCACTGAATGAAACAGTTTGCATTCATAATAAGTGCACATGGTTAATTGTGCTAGGAAAAATACTATTCAAGAATTGAACCTCTAGGAGAGGGTGCTAGATGGCGTCGATCATTTGATCAGGAGATATACTCACCCTTACTTTTAGCCTGCGACCAATTTCCAGAATTCAACCTTGAGGACAAGTTTGGCAGGGGTGAGTAATGATAGAAATGGGAATAATGAGAGGGTGTAGAAATTTTATTATAGAAGGAAATTTAAAAATTAGTTAGTTGTTAGCTGTTAACAGAATTGCTGGAAGGGGGCTTTCTTTTAGGAAATCTATATATTCTTTTCTTAAGGGTTGATGAAAAAGGAGGATTGTTGTTTTCTAACAGAGAATGTCCTGAGTGAAAGGAAGTATTTTCATTTGTAAACGTTGGTTTGGAAGTTTTCTGAGAAATAATACAGTTTTGAAGGACTGCCCCCACTATTTCTTTTCTGCGTTTTACCTTCTTTGTGAAGGTTCCTAACTGCACCTCTCCTTTAAAATGTTTTAATATTTCTTTCCCTTAAATATTCATCAGTTAGTCATTTCTTTAGGTGTAAAGTGACAAAAAGTGATCCTAAAACTCTGGGAGGCAGGTAAACTATTAAAGAAAGGAAAGTAACAGTGGGATTGCAGCTGGCCAGATGACAATCTATATTTATTAAGGTTACTTTACCGCACTCTACCTTCCAAGTTCCAACTCATGAATGTTCCACTTCCTTTCCATAAAAATCTTTATTTGTCACAAGCTCACAGCAAATTGAGATCAGGGATTACAACGACAGGGCTTGCCTATAGTGAAGCATACTTAACCTATTTCGGTTCCCTGGTGAGTCACACAGCATACAACAGGGAAAAACCATGTATATTTTCAGAGTAAGCTTTTCTGGAAGGTTTTAGAAAAACCAGCAGCCGATCTATCCTTAAGATTAGGGTACCTTTACTTTATGTTTAAGAACAAAAAAAAGGTCCTTATTATTCAAAGCTGTTACAGATAGTTTTTTTAAGCATGTTTAGACGAAAGCATGTGCAATGTAATAAACAGAACAGACGTTGTTGTATGGCCCTAAAAAGGGTTTGAAAATATGTTTGTAGGTTAAAGAAGTATGCTATGAATCATTTTATGAAATAGTATCGTCAATCATTTTTTCCTTTTCTCCTAACAGTTTTTCTTTTCTTTTCCTCTTATATCATTTTGGTGCATTAATCAGTTTTATCTGTTCAAAACATTCTTCTTTTTCATCACAAATGAAAACCCTATCCACAGAACACTCAAAAATAATCAGCCATTAGAGTAAAATGAACAACAGCTTTTCCTGTCAAACTAAAAGTCATTGCATAAGGTAATGATAGGTCTTATTTTCAGACTTGGACAATACATAAGCTTACACACAGATGTCTGTATAGAAATTAGTAGCTGAGAATCACCTTTAATACGTGGCAGAACATAAAAAAGTTGACCACCACGATCAAGCTCATACTTGATGGCTGACGTTACTTTGTCCTCACTGAATGAAGAAAGGTGAGTCTTTATAGGAACTCTTTCTGGAGGTGGTGTTGATATTAAACTGAAACAGAGATTAATAGAAATCATGTCTAGCATTATACTTAAGCTCAGAGGTTTGATTAGTCCTGATTTCAATAGGAAGAGCCAAACATGCAACAAATGAAGTTCCCATCTAAGTGCCTAACAAAGTACAATGCTCAAAACTAGAACCAGAAGATTAAGGGGGTAAAAAATGTTAAGACCAATTTTACTGTTACGCACATTTAGGAACTGTTTCCCGTTCTGCCCTCGTCTTGCCATGGTGAAAGAATAAGGAGCAGAACAGAAAAGCAAAAGGAATGGCCAGAGCTCCTAAAAGCTCTGATACCATATTAAAAATAAAGAAAATAAATATAAGATTAATATCCCTTGTGTAAAATATAGACATAGGGTTGTTTATTTATAGATGGAAATAATAACAAAATAACAGAAACTATGGGCTAAGCCCATTACATTCAACCATGTTTAAGTTAATTTTTCATTTTTTCTACTGAATTGATGAACCAACTCGCTGATAACTAAGATAGTTGCATTGCATATTTATTCCTTTCACTCTATATTTTTCTTATTTAACATTACAGATATCCTGTTATACACAATTTTAGGAGGAAAAGCAGTTGGGGACAGAGGGAATAACTTAGCCTTCAAATATAAGAGATATTAGAGTGATACATTATCCCTTTTCTATACATATATTGTGACTTAGCCTCCTTTTTTTTCTAGTTTTTAGAATAAAATACATCCTCAGCGTGGGCAGCATAGGCAGCTTAAAAGAGTTATCAAAAAAACAACTCTCAAAAGTTTAAGTTATCAAGGAAGCATTAGTCATCAGATGAAGGCTTGTGAATGGTTTTATACTTAGTGGCTAATTCACAAGCAACTCTACCTTGGGCTAAAATTTAACTTCTCATTTAGAACAATGTGGGCAGGTTGAATCAAACTCATAATCATTTGGTGGTCATAGAGGCTTTAATACTGTGTCAGAACTAACTCTTCCAAAAGCCTAACCAATCAGGTTAGGCTAATGAATGGTTTAATTTAATATCTAATGAACCAAATCTCAACTTAAACAAACTTCTAGTAAAGAAACTTAAACATATGCTAATGTACCGTAATTTGGAAAATCAATTATATCATAATTCACTGTAGTACCCTCACTACATCTCGTGGACCCACTCACAGACACAGACATCGATAAAACATGCACCACTCTACATCCTTTTTCAGCAACCAGATATTTTAGAATTTTTTTCCAACAATGTGCAAGACAGGTTCAGCACAAGATTCTGTTCAATACCAAGTTAATCAAACACAATGAATCTTCCTTCATAATTTGAAGAAAGACTAGTTACCGTACCTGGCATCACGAAACCCTGTTAATGCTAAATAAAGAGTTCGTGGTATAGGGGTTGCGGATAAAGTAAGTACATCCACAGAAGTTTTAAAAGAAGCAATCTTCTCCTTCTGTTTGACACCAAACCTCTGCAAGCAATAAATTGTAGCCCAGTAAGGAAGGAGGGGGGAGTGCCATTCTAATTAAAAAAAATAAAATATGAATTCCAGATAATTGGTAAACCTGCTCCTCATCAACCACAAGCAGACCAAGATTGTTATATGTAACACGATCTCCTAGAAGTGAATGAGTTCCAACTATAATATCCAGGCTACCATTCTTAATCATGTCCAAATTCTCTTCTTTCTCAGCTTTGGTCTGCAAGTTGAGGCAGGTGACATAATCTAAAACTGATAGAACTTGTAAGTTATTCATAAATATCCACCTAGAAGACCATGTTACTATAAATATCCACCTAGCTCATATTTGTTTGACCTATAATTTTCCAAATTTCAAGTTCCTACAACGTCCATGTGCTTCCATTTTATAAGAAAAGTTTGTAGGATGAAAAAGGAGGAGCAACACATCCAGTTTCTTTTGAATAATATAATACTATGTAGTATTGAATTTATTATGCTGGCAAATAAGGGCAATAATACATAACCATAGAATCATTGTCACTTTCACCACTGCAAATCATAGAGAAGTTTCGGATTGATCAACAGATTAAGCATACGATAGCCTTCATAAACAGCATGGTAAAATGCATTTGCCAATTCAGGAGAAAGAAACCTAGATGGATCATCGCATAAAAATAATGTAGGTGAGGGACAAAATAGATACATCAAGCAAAATAAAGTGACATACTTCATATATCTATGAATAATAAGAGGATAACTGCAATAACTCTCTAATATAGACATTAGTTCATAATTAAAAAAAAGGATAGAAATGTACACCAAAACACCAACAACAATTAGAGGTGTAAATGATTTATGATTGCTGACTAACTAATTTAAGTATATATTTAGTCCATGCACAAGAAATTAAACTAATCATTCTAATAGTAAAATAGTATCACAGTCATAGGGACAAAATAGTTTGCATATGCAATAAGGTACAAATAGATAAAGCCAGACACTACCAAGGTGATGTTCTGGATAGGGTATTTCACACAAGGTAGATACTAAAAGGCTGTCACGTTTATCCAATAAATAGCAATTGTGTCTTTAGCGCCAGGAAATGTTACAATACTCATAAACTAGCATTTATTAAGCTCAGGGCATGGTTATAATCTATGGGATAGTTCAAATATTCTGATGCTGATTCAAGTGGATTATCATATCATTAGAGAGCATTTCTTAACAATATACTATTATTTGACTATCAAAGAAGTTTAATTGGATTGGATTAGTGAAAATTCTATTTTGTACTGTGCAAGACTAACGACTAGATGAATTTAACTGAGTAGTAAAATTACTCAATCGTACCTGGAACCTGCTTAATAGCCCAACCTTGATATCAGGGTATACAGAAAATCGCTCTGAAATAACATCAAAATGTTGTTTTGCTAGAACTATTGTTGGTGCCAGAACCATCGCTTGTTTTTTAGCTGAGACAACACAGAAGATAGCACGTATTGCAACCTCAGTTTTACCAAAACCAACATCTCCACAAATTAATCTGTCCATTGGTGTTTCTTGCTCCGTCAAATCCCTCTCAACATCAATAAATGCCTACAAGAATGTGCACTCAGAAGAGATAAAATTGCAACGAAAAACCACAATCAATTAATCCTCTTCCTCCAAAGGACATAGAATTTATTACAATGTCACCTGTTTCTGATCTGGTGTGGGTTCATAAGGGAACTGAGCTTCAAATTCGGACAAGGCAGGAGTCTTCAGATATGCAGGCCTTCTTTGCTTTAGCCTTTGTAGATAGAGTTCCATCAGGTCCACAACCATCTTCTGTATTGCGACCTTACCCTTAACCTTTCTTCTCTCCCATGCGGCAGTATCACTCAACTTGCTCAATGTCCTAGGCTTCTTGGTTTCATTTGGCCTAGAAATGCAAGCACACCACACTTCACACAACAGCATTTACAAAGCCAACTAAGTCCATGTTTGAATAAACTTATGATAAAGCATTTGCAATAGAAGAAAATGAGAAAGTAAAATGAATAAGTTAAATCAACTTAGGAACTACAATTTTTTATCCAAACTCTCTCGTTTAATTTCTCCAAAAGATCATTTTAACTAGGAAAGAAGAAAATAAGAAGTTCAAATGAATTAAGTTTCTCCTACAAGTTAGAATCACCTTATGCACTTCAACCTTTACACAAACTATCTCGCTTAGTTTCTCCAAAACTTTATTTTAACTTATACATAAGCTAATTTTAACTGATTTTACCTTCTTATTTTCTTCTCTGATAAGTGCTTAATGAAAAGTTTATCCAATCACGGCCTAAGTCAAGTTCAGCATCATCACCTCCACATTTGACTCAACAAACAACAAAGAAGAATGCAGGATAAAAAAACTCACAGACTATATCTATAGAGCATTTTGGAAGCCTGGTTGACAGGTAGTTTTGCCATGCCATCAGCATACTCGATGAAAACATACTCAGTGGCTTCTGAAGAATTCTTACCAGAATCAAACCGCATCCCAACAAACCTCCCAATTCCCACTTTCTTGTGCACAACATAGTCCCCAGAACGGAGCGTGTAAGGGTCGACCCTGTAGCTGAAGACCCCGTCTTTCTTCTCCCTATCTCCCTTCAACTTCTGCAACCCCTTCTGCTGCTGCTCCTTCACCATCCGCATGTACTTCCCCGCTTCCTCTGAGTTCATCACCGTTCTGAAAACCTCTTTCTTGCTGTACTCGCGGCGAATCCTCTCGTTGAGGATGGAGATGGGGTCGTTGCGGGGTTCCGTTTTTGAGGGTGTGGAAGGCGTGTAGGTGCTACGTGGGGTGTATACTGCACTGATGGTGAAAGGTGACAGCTTTTGCTTGTTTCCGTGTTTGGGGTGTGTGAGGATGAAGAGACTCCATGCTCTTGGGAAAGAGTTGAGCTTGGAGATGAGGGGTGTGCGAAGTTGTGGCCTTGGGAGGAGAGATGAAGAAGAAGCCATGTGGATGTGTGTTCAGAATGACATTGGGGAAGAAGAGTTTGAAAAGAAGATGAAGGTTTTGGTGGGGTTTTGTTGTATGGAAGAAAGATGGATTATCTTCTTCTGTTTTAATATAAATATATATATATATATATATATATATATATATATATATATATATATTTGAAGAATGTTAGTGTTGTGATATCATGTAAGCACCATCGTTTCAATTTTGTGGGGTTCAGTCGTTTCAAAGAGAGAAGCCTGTGGAGGGAGTAATGCCAACAAATTGCTGCTCACAATTTGGTGTTCAGATATTTTCTCTATACTAACTCTGAATTAAAAAATTCATAAACCATTTTCAGAATTTCTAATTTAAAAATGTAATTACAAATTCTAACATTTGTAATCTTAATATTTTTTTCAGATCATTTGTTAATCTATACCTATATATAGGGAATTTCCCACTGTTCTTAATTTTTTTTTCCTATTTTATCTTTATATTAATATTTAATTTTTTATATCATCATTGTGTCATTTCTTATTTTCCTCTTAACTGTTCTTAATTTTTTTTCCATCTTATCCTTACTTAATAATTTATTGTATTAATTTATTTTAGTTATTTGGACATTTTATAATTTCAAAAATTAATAAAATAATTTTTTAATTTTAAAATTTATTTTATTTGTTATTATTTTAACTGGGGAAAGAGTAGAGAGAGTCGAGAGATTGATTAGTTACTTTTCTGTTTTAAAGATCTTCTTCTCTATTAAATTAAAAATTAAATATATTTGTAATATTTTGTGGACCACTTTAGTAAGAGTGTGGAAATTTAATACGTTACTTTTCTGATTTAAACTGATATTTTTTTTTATTAAAATTGTAGAATTTTAAAATTGATTTAAAAAATAAATTTTATGAGTGTGGATGTATTCTCGCTAGTTATAATAATAATTATAACGATTAGATGCAACGATCCTATAATTTCTAGTATCGATCCCAGAATTGAAATAAATACATCAAGATAAATTATATTATTTTTATGATTATACTGTTAAGTGCGACTCATCTACCGAATAGTCATGTTGTCGGACAATTTTATACAGGTGTATTTTTTACCGAAAGTTAACCCAAAAGCCAAAAAAAAAAGGAAATGTGATCTAAGAAGAAAATTAATTGTCATATATCTTCTTAGCCCCTTACTACTACAATAATAATACTAACTGAAAAAATAATAATGAATTTGTTGCAATAATAATGTTGAATGTATTGGAACACCTGAAATCTCTTACTTTAAGTCTATCATGAAGTGCTTTTCAATGCTATTCATCAATATTTAACTTCAAATTATTCTACTTTATTGGAAAGATGAATGTTTATGTTATAGAAAATTAATTCATTACTATCATGAATATCTATTCTAATAATGTTATTTATTTTCAATATGAAATTGAAATTACTATTTTATTTGGATATCAATATTAATTAAATTAGATATTATTGAAATTATTTTTATATCAATCAATACTAGATACCGATTCATATATTCATTCTTAATCTATAAAAATTACCAATATTTACAAATTTAGTCAACTTTATATCCTTGTTATTCATGTCTGCTCTTATTTTTTAGTAATTAAGAGAATAAATTAAATGTTGTAAAACTTTGGAACAGACACCAAAAATGTGTTGTAGTGGAGCGGTGAAAGATAATTACTTTATAACATAATGCAATCAAAGCTTCATTTCAAAAGAGCCTTTATGTGGTGGACATCGATTTAAGGTTAGATCATACAAAAAAATTGGTAGGTTTTGTGTCTAAATATGTTTTAAACTTTATTGCCAAAGAGCTTGTTAAAGTTAAATATGTGGGCTTTGATAAAAATAGATGTGGTTGATATATTCTTACATGTATTCATGGTCTTTCGTGTGTGTGTCAATTGACTTCATTTGGTGTGGGTAGCATACCACTTAAATCAGTGCATGTAATATGGACTCGATTAAGCTTTAAAGATATTGCAATTGAACATTGTTCATCTAAGTTGTCAATTGACACTACAAGAAAAATTGGTAAAACATAGTTACATACGAAAAAAAATTCGTATGTAAAACTGTTGTAGGTAACTGTTACGTACGGATTCAAAATCCATATGTATTTAGATACAAATATATTCATATGTAATTACTAATGTATTACATACTGAAAAATTTGTATGTAACTGTAATTTTTATTTGTTTTTAACACCTAAAGGTATTGAAAACCTTTTCTTCCATACCAGAATATATTCAAAAGCATTCAGAGACATATATTCATCAACATTCAGACCAGGACATATATTCAAAAGCATGATAGAATACTATTTTCAAATGTTCAAAATATTCAAATGTAATTCATTCAAACTAAAGAAAACATCTAATAAAAAGAAATTAAAGTCATTACAAAGTTTTTAACAAACTAATAATTATTATAATCTTTAGTAGGTGAATTGTGTTGTTGATCATCATTGATGTCATTGCACTTGATCATTATCTTGAATATGATTTTGTTGAGTACTTAGTTGTTGAGTATTTAGTTGCTGAAAAATATGTTGTGCAACCGCTACTACTTCAGGCGATAGATATTGAATCATAAGATCATGAAATGATTGAAATTGAGAATTCATGTGTCGAATCTGCTCCTCATTTGTTGATAGTTGTTGTCTAAGTTCAACAATTTCTTCTGAATCAACTTTCTTATTAAAAGATGTTTGTGTTTGTTGTAAGTAATGATCAACACAGTGGTCCTGACGATCGACACGTCCAACCTCGTACATTCGTCCCTTATACCTCCCACCTGCAGCTTCTAGCCAACAATTATTTCTTAATCTTTCCTCCTCAGTAAAATCTAATGGAGTAGATATCGAGGTACGCATAGATGGTGACTCAAGTAATGCTCGAGAGAATCTACTTTCAAAATCTTTCTGTTGAAATCATAAATATTTGTTATAAAATAGTAATTAATGTACATGTACAAAAAAGTTGAAAAAAACTAACATGTGTCTGCCTCGATCTATCATCAACAAAATCCACAGTGTTCTTACGTATATGTGTTTGTTGAGACACTTCATCAACATGGAACGAGTGGCCAAGCTCTTTTATCTATAAAAAAACACATTTTATAAATTAAGGAGGTAATAATTAATCAAAGATTAATATAAAATTTTATAGGGAAGTCATACCAAACGAATCGCGTGTTCATGCACGCTGATGGATCCTCCGATATGCAAACATCCACCTTTTTTGGATAAACGATTCATTTTAGTTCACATTTTGATTGATACACAGACATGTTCCATTTTTCTAGGAGGTTGTTCCAAACACTAGTTCCAATCCATTCAGGTCGTTTTCTTGGCGAACCATTTTAAACATCTATGAAAGGGTATGAGAAGCCTTTGAATGAAAAAAAATTCTTAACTTTTTCCTCATCCTCAACCCTCCATTTGACCTTATTTTGTAAAACAACAAGAATCATCAATCCAAATTGTAAAATTTAAGCATTTTTAAAAGGAATAAAAAACATGTACCTTAAAACTTTGAAAAAATAGATCACGATTAGCCTTTGGAATTGCCCCACATGTTAGTCATGGCTCACCAAATTGTTGCTTAATGGTGGCAGTGATGACCTTTGATGCAATTTTTTTTATGGATAAAACCTAAATACCAAACCAAAGTTAGTCAAAATTATAAGAAAATAATAGTAAATTATATAAATTGAAATTTATTATATTCTTATCCTCTTCCAGGCTGAATCAAAGGGCAATCACCAACTGAGAGGACCTTCTCCTCTAAGTTATTGGTTGTAGAAGATGAATGTGTCCCTGCGACATTTGTATGTGGGGATGGTGCAATATTTGGGTTTGGGGTTCATGCATTAGAACCAACATGTTGAGAAAGGGACGAGGTGGATTGATCGGGTATTGATGGCATGACGGATGAAGATGGAGTGGATGCAATAGCATTTGCTACTGATGAGGTGGATCCAACAACAACACGTGGAGATGGTGTCAATGCAGTTGCATTTGCTACTGGCAGGGTGGATGCATTAACATTGGCTAGTAATGAGGTGGATCCAATAGCAACATGTGGAGATGGTGTGGATGCAATAGCATTTTCTACTGATGGGGTAGATTCATGAATTGAAGATGAAGTAGGTATAATGAGTTGAGTGGATAATGGATTTAGGTTGTTTATTCGTGATAACAATTTTATCACATAATGTTTCTTTCCATATCTTTTATTGGCACTCGGTGATGATTGATCACAATCTCTTGATGACATCTATATATATGCCATGTCTGATGACATCTGGGCTTCGTTTAGATTGCAACACACCAGCCACGTGATGTTGGATATGGTACATAATATACTTGTCGAATATTATGTGCAATGATAAAATGATCAATTGGCACATATATTTTATCCATTTGAATATCCACAATACCATATTTGGAATCCACTCTTGTACCTCTTGTTGATGGATCAAACTAATCACAGTAAAATAATACAACTTTTTTATCTAAGGTTGAAGAATTGTACTTCGCCTCATACATGTGTTGAATCACACCATAGAAATCATCCTTACCTCCTTCTATAAGGCCCTTTACATGAACCCCACTATTTATTGTTTTTTTTTCCTCGCTCCATGCATGAGTGTGGAATTTTTAACCCATTCACAAAGAATGTGTGCCTTTCTTTTACCCACCTTAAAGGACCAAGTGATAAATCTATTAAGTGTTGGTTCATCACACTTAAAGGCTCTTTATGAACCTATAATGTATCAATGTCATTAAATTTTGATGAAATGGTTAAAAAAATCAACAAAAAGTAAATTATAGAATTTGAAGATACATACTTGTCCCCTAAACCACAAAGGGAAACCTGCATGTATACAAGCCAAAGAATTTGATTCAATAATTTCATTAGAATATAAGGAGTTGCCAATAGGTGTCAATGTATTAGGTTAGCGATAACTTAATGAATGAATGACAATGTTTTAAAATAAACTCTTGCATGAGACTTACTCAAGGTATGGTTTAACTTCATTACAGTTGATCAAAATATGAACAAGAGTTGAGTTCAATCCTTCATCACTTAACCAACGTGTGAACTCCCTCAAGAATGATGTCCAGGTTGGTCAAAGACCGATAACATTGATGGAAGACTTTCACTTTCAATCTCGACTTCATTTATACTATTTTGTGGTCTTAACATAAAGTTGTTGAAATAGTGTGAACAAAAATGAGTTGTCTCACAATGCAAATAAGATGTGCAAATAGATCCTTCTACCCTAGCCTTATTCTTCATTGATCGTTTAACATATCCCATGAATCTATAATCAAAGAAATATGTTATGATTGATAATTATACTTCACATTTTATAAAGACTAATAGCTCTTATTATTACCTTTCAAATGGGTACATCCACCTTTAATGGACAGGTCCACCGAGTCTTGCTTCATATGCTAGATGGACAGTGAGATGTTCCAAAGAATAAAAAAATGCAAGGGGAAATATTCTTTCCAACTTACAAAGAATTATTGAAATGTTTTGTTTCATCCTAGTAAGGTCATCCTCTTTTAGTGTCGTATAACACAAATCTTTGAAAAAACGACTTACCTCGATATTGGGATTTACAACATGAGTTGGTAACAAACTAAATGTTATGGGAAGTAGGCATTCATGAGTACATTACAATCATGACTTTTCATCCCAAGCATCCTTCCCTTGTTGATATCAGCACCTATAGCCATGTTGGAAGAATACTCGTCAGCCATTCTAAGATCTTTTAACCATTGACACACATGTTTTATTTGCTCGGTTGCAAGTGTGTAATTTGCTTTTGGCTTGAACATCTTTCCATGAGGATGGGACTTCAATTCCAAGTCTCTTCCCCTATAATACAAACTTAAGTTCATTCGTTCGTGCTTTCTCATTGTCCTTTGTCTTCCCAATCACATTCAAGACAGTGTTAAAGATGTTATCAAATAATTTTTTTTCAATATAGATAACATCAAGATTATGTCTTAATATATTGTCTTTCCAATATGGAAGATCCCAAAAGATGCTTCTTTTTGTCTAGTTATGCCACTTCCCGTAACCATGTATTCTTTGCACACCACTCTCAGTTACTTTAGGATAAGTCTTCACTCTATTCCAAACTTTTGTAGGTTCAACTTTGGTGGTGGAGCATCCATGTCAACTTTCCCCCTTTTTGAACGCGTTCTTGTTCATCCTAAATGCATGATCCTTCGGTAAAAATCTACGATGTGAGTCAAACCAATAATTTTTCCCCATGATGTAATTTAAATGCCTTCGAATGCTCCATGCAATATGGGCATGCCAATTTACCATGAGTTCCCCATCCAGACAACATACATTAATCAGGAAAATCATTAATCGTCCACATTATATGTTTCCCTCATCATGAATTTTGTTTTCTTGAAATATCGTATGTTGGGACACCACTCCACAATTTCTTCAAGTCGTCTATCAAGGGCTCTAAAAATACATGAATATTAGCCTTTGGATTGAATGCCTCTAGTATGAGACAACTCAAAAACATATAAGGTTTTTAGACATGCACATTTTTGGAGGAAGATTGTATGGGGTTACAATTATTGGGAACATGAATATGGTGCATTTGATGCTTCCACATATGGGTTAAAACCATTAGAGCATAAGCCCAATTGCACATTGCATACCTCCACAGAAAAATTGGGATATACTCTATCGAAGTGTTTCCAAGCCTCACAATTGCATGGATGACGCAAAACTCCATTAGTGCTTCTATCATGATAGTGCCATGTCATTTCTCCCACAGTCTATGTTAAAGCATACATTCTTTGCAACCGTGGAATTATTGTCAAATAGAACACTGCCTTTACAGGAACTAGTTTTTTGTTACTTTCTCCCGTGTTATGGTGATAATACCTTGGCTTATGACAAAATTTGCATTCAAGCATTGTTCCATCATTTTTACCGTATTCATTATCATAGAAGAGCATGCAACCATCCACACAACAATCAATCATCTCAAACATTCTACTAAGACTAGCCACCACATATGCTAAAAGTTGCATACCTTATATTGTATGGTCTGGCGTAGTTAGATGGTCTATGAACCTTAACAAGATTTTAGCGAGTCAATATTCAAAATAGTAATAAAAGTACCTTTAAAACATGCCATCTAGAAAAAAAATTAACTCTTTAAAAGAGGATTCTAGATTTCCATCTCTGAAATTGATAGTCCAAAAATGATTTTGAACTATTCTATATTATGTATTTTTGAACATCGTCTAATGAAATTTATCATTATGGAATGAAGTTTTTGGAACAATTTAGAATTCATTTTGGAATAGCTTGAACTATATTCCAAGAAGTTCTTTACAAAGTTGATTATAATTCATTTTTCTCATAAAGGCTATACACTTTATGAATTCTCTATGATATGTATACACTTGTTTGTTTATGTCTTTTTCACTTTCAAAGTCTTTATATAGTTTTCTGATTGTGACCATTGAAACTTTAATTCTTCTCTTTGTTCACATAGTCATTGTACAATGTATATAGAAATATTTGTTCTTCATTGATTATTCTGCGTCTTGGACTTTAATTGTATTTGAATTGTTTCTTCTTTCAATTTCAATGTGAACATTGATTCATTAATACTGTAATCTTTGGGTATCCTTCATTTGTGCACTTGTTCATCATCTTCTCCACGTTTGATGCTGAATATGACAACTTTTTATTTCATTATATTATGTGTGTCTTTGAGCATATGAAACAATTTGAATTACTTCCTTTATGATTTCTGATGTGAATGTTGATCATTCATATTTGTGTGACTTGATATTAAGTTGAACTGTCATCTTGATAATCAACTTCAATGCAGTAAACACCCAATATGGAAACTTTTGCTTGTTGATATCTACAGATCTTTGCCATCTATAATTGTCTTTAATGCTTTTTGAATTATTTCTAATCGCGTTGTGGATTTGAACGTTGGATGTTATCTTGAATTTGATTTGAATCTTGTTCTCCACTTGATCTTTGTTGCATTTGACGGTAATTATGGAAAGTTCTGGCTTGCGTCTTTAATGCTCATTCTCTTTGTTATTTGCAACAACTTTGAATGTCTTCAATTCCTTCCCATGAATCTCGCTCTGTAATAACTTTATTATGTTTGTTAGACGCTCAATAAGAAAACTTGTGCATGTTATCCTCTTTGTCTTGATGGTTCCTAAAATCACATTTAGAAACCTTTGTGATTACCAGTGATATTGATATTTTCAATATGTGATCAACGCCATAATTCAGTAATATTTCATATTATAAGAGGTACTTATGATTTTTTATTGATAAAATAACTATAATTCAATCCCTAATTTAGGAATTTAAACCTATTTACATATTGTGTGATTATAAGATGAATGAGAACGATTTATTCCCAATTTTTTGTTAATTCCAGGATTCTAGAGAAAAATGGAGATGAAAGGGTTAAATGAGAATGGACAAGATAAAAAGACAAAGTTGGAACATTGAAATCTCATCCAAAACTCATTTAAACTCGCCCTAAACTCGTTCAAACTCACCCAAAACTCGCTCAAACTCGTCCAAGGAAGATCACTCCAAAGGAACTTGTCCAAGACTAACCCAAGGCTCCGCCCAAGCGAGTTCACTCCAGTGAAGTTGAGTTTTTTCTCGTCAAAATCGCTTAAAAAAGTAATAACTTGCTTAAGTGAGATGTCACTTGGCTTAAGTCCAACTAGGTTAAATAGAAGGCATGAAGTATAACCCTAAGACATCATTGGGAGAATAAAGAGAGATAGAAAATCCTAGAGAAGGCAATTGTCAAGGATAAACATCTTAGATCTTCTTTTCTTGCTTTCCATGCTTGTAATGGCCAACATGAGTGGCTAATTCTTCCCTTTGGGATTGGGAGTAGTCTGTTCAAACTCTTATGTATTGAGATGATATTTATCTATAATATTCAATTATTGATTGATGATTGGTATTATCATTTTATTCTCAAAGCTTGAATTATTCATGATTTTGATCCTTAGATTTGACTGGAAAGTACTTCAAAACATCTTACCTAAATAATAATGCTTAACATATTTGAATGCTAGGAATAGACTTAAAATGTTAATTGCTTTATAACATTTGTTCGTAATGATAAGGAGTTTTTATAAATATGCGAGAAATCAATATTTAGGAGACTCTCTTAATAATTTTGTATGCAAGGAATCGATATGAATGATTTTTATATGTGCATAAGTATCAATAAAGATTGAATATTATATGCTTTTTGAAAAAATACAAACGAGTAAGAAGGATGAACCTCAATCCCAATTTTCGCATTTGACTCATACAAATCTTTTACTTTACTTTATTTATTTTCTTGCAAATTCACAATACAACCAACTTTCCAACAAAATTTTACATATTGTCTTATATTTAGTGAATATTATACTTGAGATTTTAGAATTGTTCCTTATGGGTTTGATATCCGTCCTTAGGGAAAATTTATTACTTCTGACATATACTTTTCGTAAACACAATCATCAATATGTTAAAGCAAATATAGCACTAAACAATAATCTCTTTAAGATCTTAGAATATGATATGAATTATCAATACTTTCCATTCTCAAATATTAATTCACATATAATATGAATATATTCAAATGTATACATAATAACTCTTTTTAAATATAATCACAATTTCTCTTGAATATATTTCATGAAATTTCGAAAACGATTTTAATATTTAAGACGTGTTTTTCGAAATGCTTTTAAAACACATATTTGAATTACAATTAAGCACAAATGTATTTGAAATCAATGCATAAAATATCTTTCATTAATCATTCAAAACATATTAATTTTGCTCAATGAATGTTTTCAAATATTGAACAATTTGGTCACATGATATATTCATTGAAGTTCATTTGAAAACATTTTTAAATCTCAATTAAAATACCGTGTTTTCATCAAGGATGATTTGTATAATTTAGCTTAATTAAAACAAGTTCATAAAACATTTGATAAACATATTTAAGCACATATAAAGTAAAAGGAATAAGTTTGGAAACTTCCCTTACACTTTATCAACACGTGATCATTGTCTGGTACTTTCATTTGAAAATCGTTTGGTCCATGTAACATTCATGTTTCATATGTTCTTCTCAGAGTATCGTCTAATGTGTGTCTTGAGAGCATTGTCAGCCAATTGTTATGTTACATGTTCTTGCTTGAGAGTATAGTCCATTGAGTTCCCTTTTATAGACATTGTCTACTAACTTTATAAGTCATTTGATATATAACCTATGAGGTTCATACACTTCTCTTAAATGGGCGTATCCGTGTCAGACACACGTATCGGTGTCGATACTCATACGACACTCGTAGGACACTTATCGGTGAAGCGTTCAATTCAAAAGATATTTGTTGGATTTTTTAAAATTCTAACACGATTCTAACCCAATTTTAAAAGGTATAAATACAATAATTTTCTAAAAACTCAAATTTATTGTATAAATTTTTATTATGATTATAAAAATAAGGAATTAGTTCTTTTGAACCAGTTATGAAAAATATCTTCCTGCTCCCAAAAGAATCTGAAACATACTTTTGCACATAAATATTTATTTTCAATTTATATAATTCAAAATTATATAATATATAGATCTGTGTCCCCGTGTCCTACATTTTAGAGATTATACGTATCTCCGTGTCCG
>Ga0123342_1004897_pt1 | contig 20018 bp, 8 predicted proteins | sample Turbeawhitnodule_FD_89960 | JGI IMG/M metagenome (GOLD analysis project Ga0123342, IMG submission 89960) | Root nodule microbial communities of legume samples collected from Mexico - Turtle bean Mexico white nodule | ecosystem: Host-associated > Plants > Roots > Nodule | place: Mexico: Nepantla... | reverse complement strand
TTTAAATGTATAAAATATAAGTTTACAAATTTGATAAATAATAAATTTTTAAAAAATTATAAAATAATTTAATATAAAAGAATTTAGAAATATATATTAGAATTAAAATAAATTAAAAAAATAATAAAAAAACGTATTAATAATTAAAATTAATCTTTTATTTATTATTTATTTTATTATAATATACAAATTAATTTTAATAATTAATAAATAAATTATAAATTTAATATATATTAAAATATAATTTACATATATATATAATCAGTATGTAGTTTATTAATTTTTTAAAACAAAATCAATATAAATCCACTTTCCCTGCCAATCTCTTCACAAAGGAAGAGAAAGTTTTAAACGAAAAAATTGCCTCGTTTTTTGCGTTTTTATACATCTATTTTTTCGTTTTTCCAACTTTCCCTACACTTTAATTTTCTTCGCCATTCTCCGCCTAGAAACAAACAAGCCGTAACCGATTTTAATGGAATGTGTCCCTGATTCTCAAGGAGTTCTTGCAACTGCTTTCACTGCTATTTTTTATAAGTTCGGTCGATCTCCAAGACCAAGTGTTGACTCATCCGATACTGATCAGTACACTTTCCTTAGTTATAATGGATCGTTGGAAACAAATATATGCTTAGAGTTAAATGTTTCATTTGCATTAAAAAAAAAGAGAGAAGTAAATAAAATAAATAAAAAAAGCATCATATCTTCATTTGTGTCACATGGATTCATAATCAAAATGACACACACATTTAATCAATTCTTTAAGAATATAAAGTGGATGGGGTATTATTTATTTTATCACTTAATCTATATGAATAAAAAATTGACAGAACATGTTAAGACAAGTATAAGGATGGTAAGTGTGTGTATGTCTAGGCAATAAATAAGGAAGTTAAGCCTGAAGTTTGAAGTTACTAATATGATATTACATCAACTAAGAAGGAATTATCTTGCAAGTTATTAAAATAGTCATCACTAAAATTACAATACAAGAAAATAATTAAATAAAAATTAATTTTAAAGATAAAAAATAATTAGTTAATTTATTAACTAAATTAAATACTATTTAAAAGACTAAAAAAATTATTAGTATATGTTCTTTTTAGGGAGATAGGACCTAGAGAACTATTGAAGTCTTCGTCTTCCTCCTTCAGTCGGACAACTTGCTAGGGCTTCATTGGGATCTTTCTCGCCTTCATGCTTCTCCTTCGGCTCTCGATTTCGGGTGAATGCCAAATGGGGGAGGTACCTGCAAAAGGCACTCTGACGCTCAAGTCAGTAAAGCGGGTGATCGACACTCGGGTAGGTGCACAGTAATAAATGACGTACCTTTCTTCTTGAAAAGTGTGTTATTTATATTATTTTAATGGGCTTACCTTGTTGGTTAGGATAGCATTACCTAATTCTTAATGTTAGTTTAACTTCACTAACCTTAGTTTGAGCATTAATGGTTATATGTGTCAGTCCGTCTGGTCGAGCGTGGTGTGTCAGCCAGCTCAGCCAGGTAGACTGAGACACGTCAGCGTGTGTCTCGGTCATCTCGGTCAGGGAGACCAAGATACGTCATGATTCGACTATACCGGTACAGTATCTAAAGTAGTTTCTATTATTAATAAAATTTACAAATTAAATAAATAAATATGAGACATTTTAAAAATGCTCAACTCTATTATAAAATAATAAAATAGAACATGGCACATGTTATTTATCCACATAATCTCAAAAAACCTACAATCAACATTCCCTAGCCAATCCCCTACTCTACAAATATACACAACAACACACACAAAATTGTCCTTAAAATCTTAAATATAAAATTACATAAAAAAACTGCAAAAGAAGCTACAACCCATACAATCATGAGGAGCCCCACAATTAAAAAAGATCATTGTTGCTCTTTAAGTGTCTTCTACACCCTTTCTATACTTCTCATTCTTTCTTTTCAATATTTTTTGAAGTCATTTAAGATTTGTTTTGCCTTTGTTTTGTATCTTCATAATTGTCATGTTTTGTTGTAATGTAGGAGTATCTTTGTCACTATTTTTCTTCTCCTCTCCTTTTGCATATTTACTTGACAATCTTTACTTATCCTCTTTGGATACTAAAATGTTTTAATTAAAGTCTATTTATAAAAAATTTATTGTAATTCAAAAAAACTTAAATTGTTATATTTTCATGATATTTTAAATCATTTTTTTTTCTTTTTAAACCAGTAACTCTCTTTTCCTATTATATAGGATTATTTATTTTTTCACTAAAAGAAAATTATTCAATATAAACTAATTTTACAAAAAAAAAAATAGTTACTATATTGACAAAATTATATACTATTTTAGAGTCTAAATTTTTTTTTTTTATCTAAAGTATTTTCTATTGTTAATAAAATTTATAAACTAGTTTCTAAATTGATATCTAGTTAGATACCAATGTTTTAACTACCAACTTTAGCATTTAAAGTAATGAGTAACTAAAACCTTGGTAGCTACTAACTTTAGAATGTAAATTATTATGAATTATAAATTGCTTTTATTCTTATATTATTATGAATGTATGCAATGTCTATGATGATAAATCTATTTCATTGTCATATAATATTCATTCGATTTATCTTAAATAATTAGTTCTTCATTAAATCTATTAAAAAAACTTGATTAGTAGTTAAATAAATAAAGTTTTTAAAATTGATATATTATTGTAATAAGCAACAACAGAAAAAGCTTTAAGTGTGGTTATAACATTCAATGTACACCATAGTTTATGTAAGTATTGAGGATTATTAGGATCATGTAACAACATAGTTTGAATTTTATAAAATCATTTGTAGTTTCAAATTTCCTATAACAGAAAAATAATATCTAGTATACATGTTAGAACTTTTTTGCAGTAAGAAACCATTAGTCTCATCTTAAATTGAAGATTTCTTTTATAAGTGAATTTTTATTTTTTTTTAGTTGTTATGTTTTTCCTTTAGGGTATATTTAGTTAAAATGTGTGTTATGTTTTTCTTTTATATCTAGTGTTGATTTAAATTTGATGAATTCATTTGATTTTAGGGAAATTCTAGAATTTATTATTGAACTTATGTTTATTATTTTAAGAGAATTTTCAAATTGATTAATTGAGAAGAATATATATTTTTTGATCGGCTAAGAATGATTTAAATTAAATTTTATCATTTAAGGAATGCTTCACCCTCATAAAAAAAACTAGGCTACGTATTAGTCTCTTATATATACCAAAAGTATACGTTATATTATGGAACAACCACCCACCCTTGTTCAATATATTAAAAATAAAAACAAAATTGATAAAGCACGAGTTACTAAAGAAGTTTTAACTACTATACCATATAAGTTTGTTTGTCATATTATGATTTTTATTATACTTATTATCATTATTAATAATATAAATATAATTAATAATATCATTTATATTATTAATACTCTCTTTTTCTTCTTGTTGCCTTAAAATAAGGAATTAAGCGAAGAGTGAGAGAGTTATATAAAAATTGTACATTAATATTAATTTAAAAATTAAAAAATAATTTTATTTTTTTAATTAATTCATATGAAATGACAAAATACTTCATTGTATTAATAAAATGAGATATATTAAATAAGGGTAGAATGAAAAAAAATGTGTACACTAAAAAGTGGCAGTTATAATGGAAACTCTCCTTTATATATAGGTATAGATTATTCATAATATAAATATTATTAATATTATTAATATCAATTATATTATTAATATTATTAATTACTCTTAATATTATTAATATTATTAAATATTGTTAATATTATTAATATTATAAAATTCTTAATATTATTAAATATTATAAAAAATTATTAATATTATAAACATCATTAATATTATTAAATATTATTAATATTAATAATATTCATTATTATTAAATATTGTTAATATTATTAAGTATTGTTAATATTATTCAATATTGTTAATATTATAAATATTATTAATATTATTATTTGTTATTTTTTAAATTAAATTTTAAATAAGTTACAATTTTTTTTAATTAAATTTTTAATAAATTACATACGATATGTAACATTTTTAGTTATTTTTTTGTTAAATTTGAAATAAGTTACATATGGATTTTATTCGTATGTAACAATATTTTTTTTTATAATTTACACTACATACGGATATAATCTAAAAAATATTTAATAATATTTATGATGTTTATAACCAATCCATTTATCATTCCAGAACTTTATATTTTGACCATCTCCTACAATCCATTTAAATTTGTTTTTAAAGTTATTCTCCCAATCATCCATAAACCATATATCTTCAGTTCCCTCACCATAAAGATTCTTTATGATTCCTTACATTATTTTTTAGATCTCTCTATCTTTCGTACTTTGAATCTAAAACTTCCTTCCAAAGATCCCCCTGACTCTGCCTGAAAAAACACCAAATCCATTTTCCTAGTAAGGCATTATTAAACTTCCTCTGAACTCTCTTAATTGTGTTAACAGTCGACGTTGGCATCTTGAAAAATGACATATAGAAAAGGGAGAGAGAAGTTAGAACAAATCTAAGTAAGAAAATCCTCCCTTCTAACGATAAAAACTTCCCTTTCCATTTGTCTAACATTTTCTTGATCTTCTCAATAATACCTTCCCAAAAGTTGATCCTTTTGTTATTACCTTTTATCTCCATTCACAGATACTTGAAAGAAGACTGCACTACGTCACAGTTGAGCATAAACGCATGATTACACATTTGTGACAAGTTTATGTTGATCAAGGATGATGAAGCTTTGATGTCTCCAAATCCATGGTGTTTGATGGAAGGCTGGAGTTGCTGCTTGTGTGGGTGGGTTTTGGGTAGAATGATGTGTAATCCACTCTTTGTTTGAATCTAAAACAGTTTGGAATCAAAACCTTTTTGAAAAAGATTGTTTACGAAGAAGTGGAAAAACAACCTTTTGTTTTGTCGTTTCAATTGGTTGTTTGATACTTAGAAGTTTTTGAAAAGGGTTTGAAGCTGTTTGACTTGGTTGACTTTGCTGTCAAACCAATTCAATCGTTTGTTTCATGAATTCAACTGATTGTTTGTTGAAAATCCATAACAAAATTTATGTTATGTTTGCAAATCAGTTTTAAATGTTTTTAACAACTTTTGTAGTATTTAAAGAGATTGTTATACTCTCTTAAAGTTTGATAACAGTTTCGAGACATTTGTGAAAGTGTGAACACAGATTTGAGTTTTCAAGATTTTGGGTTTTCTCAAAGAAGTGGAATAGGATTGGTATAATCTTTTGATTTGATCTTCATCAGGTGTAATCCTATTTGTATCTCTTGTATTTCTGAATACTTGTGTGTAAGTGCAGAATCAGAGGGTGTTATAATTTCTGTGGTGTTTGTGTGCCAAAGGAAGTGTGTGACTTGTGGTCACTCCTTTGGTGGTGTGTTTGTAATCTGGATTTTGATTGCATAGTAGATACTCAGTGGTTTCTGGGGACTGGATGTAGCTCTTGGGATAAGAGTGAATCAGCATAAATTGCTTGTGTGTTTTTCTCTTACTCTAAACTCATTTAAATTCTGCTTTTAAGTTGTTTTTAATTTTGCTGATATAAGCAACCGGTTGAATTGCAAAAACAACCGGTTGATTTTCTGATAATCAATTTAAATAGTTTTTTATTTATTGCTTTCTGGATTTCTATATCTGTGATTCTGTTTTGAACTTCATTATACCTTCAAAGTTTGCGAAAATCTTTCATAAACAATTCACCCCCCTCTCGTTTAAGGCCATATATTCTAACATTTTATACCCACTCCACCTAACCTACTTTTAGAGAAATTCACTTTAAGCCCTAATGCTAGTTCGAAGCAGCATAACATTGCTTTCAAAGCCATTATATTTTGGGTACTATCTTTACAAAAGAACAGAGTATCATTTGCAAAGTGTAGCATATTGACCTTTATATTCTTCTCACCAACTTCCACACTTTGCAAAATTCCTTTTGTCACTGCCTACTTGACCACCTGAGCTAACCCCTCAGCCACAATGAGGAACAAGAAAGGTGATAGAGGCTCACCTTGTCTAAGTCCCTTGCCCATACTGAACTCAGTTGCAGGACTCCCATTCACCAAAAATCGATACCGACGACGATTCAAGGCATGCCTTAATGCATTCTGGCCATTTGTTGCAAAAGCCTAGCTTTCCTAGCATATAGAAAAGAAAATCCCAGTTGAGTAAATCATAAGCTTTCGTAATCCATTTTTACGAACAAGCATTTATCTTTCTTCCTCTTAACCTCTTCTAAAGTCTTGTTAGCAATAAAGACACTATTCAGAAGACCCCTCCCCTCTAAGAACGCAGACTCTCTTTGGTCAATTACTTTATGTTGAACTCTTTTTCACCTCTTTGACAAGATCTTAGCTACAATTTTATACAGGCAGCCTACCAGGAAGATAGGTCTAAATTCACTTAAGATGTAGGATTAGAGACCTTCGGTACCAAAGAAATGAAAGAAGCATTTCAACATCTTACCAATCTCTTACTTCTCGAAAAATTATGAACTGCTTTTACTATATCATTCTTTAGCGTCTCCCAAAATACTTTAATGAATCCAAAGTTGTAGCCATTAAGGCCCGGGCTTTTAGACCCTTCACACTCCCAAACTGCTTCCTTTATCTCAACTTCCTTGAAACCACCCATTAGCATAACATTATCCCCTCATCTAGAGTATTAAACAACATGTTTTCTAACCTCACCTTTAAACCATCGTCTCTTCTAAACCTGTTTTCAAAGAAAACTTTTACCTTTTCCTTTAATAATCTCCGGTTCCTCGTAACAGACATCGCTTTCCATTAACCCATTTATTCCATTGTTACTCCTTCTCCATTTGATCACTGAATGAAAATATTTTGTATTCATATCACCCTGTTTAAACCACTTACTTCTAGCCTTTTGGAATGCAATTGCCTCTTGTTTAAACTTATTACTACTCAAGTTCGCAAGTAACGACTTTCTCTCAATCCTCCCAGGTTCACTCAACTCACTATTGTTGTCTTTCTCGTCCAACTCTTGGAGTTTTTTATTTACCTCAGCCTCATACAGGTTCACGTCACCGAACACCTCTTTATTCCAAACTTTAAGATCAACTTTTAACCTTTTTAATTTTTCTTCATTACAAACACCCCACATCCCTGAAGCTCTTAAGAATTTCACTTAGATTTAACAAACTCTTTAAAGCTAGCATCTTACTGACAAAAATCTAAAGTTCTAAAAGACTTCATGCCCAATCAAAGCTTTTGTTTTTTAAGATCAACGGATAGTGATCAGAGATCATTCTAGTCAAGACATACTATTTACTGTCTGATCAAGTCTCCAACCATTCTCTTGAAACCAGAAATCTGTCAATTCTACTCTTTATAGTACCGTTCGGTTTATACCAAGTGAATTTTCTTCTTGGGATGTCAAACAACCCTACCTTCTTTATGAATTGGTATGGCATGTATCTTTGAATTGGTATGGCATGTTGAGTGAGTAGGAACATATAATTGTTTCGCCTTGAATAATTTGATCCAACAAGGAATATACGCACATGGTTCATTCATCCATCCTTACACAAAAGGCAGGTTTACTATTATCAAAAATTGTGCGAAGATATTTATGATTGATTTTGCCACTAGGAGTAGTAAGTGCGTTCTCAAGTCAATTAAATTTCCCTCGTTCGACCAATTTTGGAAATTTAACTCGTAAATGCAAACCAACAAACAAATAGTGTATCTTAACAAGAATTCAATATAGATGGAGATTAATCAAAAAGATGAGTAAGTGTTTCAAAACAATACTCTGGTAAAGTAGACGAGGATAACGTTAAAATATACTTGAAAACATCCCATGAACTGAATTAAAAGTTAATTCAAATTGTACCTAATATGATCTCGTTTTTTTTTTACCTTGCTTTTGAAAACAAAAACACTAGAGAGCCACTTTCAGCAACAAACTGATAAAACTTCTATAACAAATAGATATAAAGTTATAAAGACCTAAAAAATGTCTGAATTAAAGAAATCAAATAACATGAAAAGTGAATTCAATAAAACTCTGACGAGACACACAATTGTGAGCTGCAATTGAGTATTATTCAGTCTTGTAATTATATATATATATATATATATATATATATATATATATATATATATATAACACCTATCACTTTTCTCGTTTGAACTAATATAGATCTACAAACTTCATTTGTCTTGTATCAGAATTAATTATGAAGATATTGGACACGACTCAGGAGACTCTGGTATTTACAATTGTGGCTTTAGGCGTGCGAACTTAGGATGATTACAAAATTTACCATCCCAAGCAAAAATTTCAAAAATAGAATGGGAAGAGGAAAGAGCACGAACACACTCACAGAGGTAAAAGAAAAGGATTGTTACAAGACACGTCCATTAGAATAATCCAAACCACTACTTGACAATTTTTCAAAGTCACATCTTTCACTTCTTGATTCCCACAAGTATGAATCTTTCCAGTTTTCCACACTCTTCTGTGGTTATATTCATTTTATTAATTAGCCAGTGTTCCGTATTAGGTGTCAGTTTCTTAATCCAATACCCTACCACACAGGCACACCCCTAATGATTTACACTCCAAAAATAAATTTTATATATATATATATATATATATAGAGAGAGAGAGAGAGAGAGAGAGAGAGAGAGAGAGAGAGAGAGAGAGAAAAGCACATGCAAACACTTGGACTAATTAAGTTTTGAGCGTCTTCTTTTAATTGGCATAAAGAAAATATATGTCTCACGTGGTGGAGGATACTATTTGACATCGTTGAATGGGGCAGAAGCCACAAGAATTTCTGTCATGCCACCAACAGCACTCAGCTCCGGGATCACCGCGGTTCAATGAATGTGTTCTAAAAAAAATTTCTAGATGCCGTTTAGGTTTCAAGACCAGTTTATCAAAGCATAAGTAGAAATGATAATTATAATCAAAACTAAGTAGTTAAAGAGAAATATAAGTATTCGGAGAGTGTTTAATTTAATCAAAACTGACATTGCTGATATGATATCAGTGATTTGTTGTGAGTTATTGTGAAGCAAACCCACCTGAATTACGTTGGGCCTTGTGTGCTACTCATGAATTGAACCAGTGATCAAAATCAGAGGCGTAACTAACCATGATGGAAAATCGAAAATACCTGAGTGATTCCACAGTTAAACTTGATGGTTGCTCCTACAATTATTTTTTAGTTACCGTTTAAATTAAACTCAAATTATGCATATTCTATAGTTACTGCAGTAGGTGCACGCTTCAAAACATGTACTTTATTTATAGAAAGCCACATAATTTCCAGGTAGGGTCTTACCCTACCTTAATAGATTGTAAAAGACTAGCAATTTCATTGCAGCGACTATAGTGTAGTGTGTTTGGACGAGAATTTACAAGCTTAATTGTGATGATTTTGTAAAGTTAAATAATATTTTAGGTAAAAGAGAAGTTGTAGCGAAGTAGCTTAGGTTTGAATATTTTGTTTCAAAGAGAAAGAGTTTCAAGTGAAATGCATGTTAAAAACAAATCATAACTTTTATACCCTCCTGTCATCCAAACCATAAATGTGGAAGGAGATTACATGAGTTATGTTTCCTGTATTGATTCATTTTCTCATTTCTACGGACTCAAATTTTATCAACAGTAAGAATGAAGAAGAGTCACATAAAAAAAGTTTTACTGGGTTAGACTTTTACCTAAGATAATTAGTTGGTGATTTATAAATACTATAGTAAATTTTTGTTGAGACTTGTAGTTTATATCCAAACCTGGAGATGTGCAATCTCCCTACCCTCAAACTTTTCATGAAGGAAAAAAAAGAAAATATATGCAAAACAGAAACACATTCGAAATTGGATCATTTGGCACCATCATGAATTTGGAGAAAGATTTTGAACCCCGTGGGGGCCTGCCATGGTCTCAATTATGGATGCCAATGACATGAGATCAGAGAGGGAAAAAAGAAAGAAAGGCCGGTTATGGATTGAGAAAAAAAATGAAGTTTGAGACAGTAAATATGCAATAGAAGTATAGTTTGATCTTAGTGGGGACATGGTTGGACTCAGCAGTCAGCTGGAGCTTGTCCTGTTGTCCATCTGCATGGAACCAAATTCTGCACTTGAAGCTTGTCACAGACTAAAAGTAGGGAGAGTTCTTAGGCTTTAGGGTTGCCACTGAGAATAAGACTGGGGACAAGCTAGCTAGGGTTGAATTTCAATTGAATTGAATGACCTTATTTGCAGTGGAAGTCTCCCACGGGTCACACTGTCACTCACCCATTCGCTTTTTTCTGCATAATGAACATCTTTTTTTACCTAAATTAAGTTCAACATAGAGGGAAATATATATACAGGCAAGGGAAAACGTCATGTTGAGTCATATAAAAGGCACATAAAATAATGGGTACATGATGGATCTTATAATATTTTCAGTGTATGATGATGGTTTATATCATTGTTTTTTTACATATACGTAGTTTGTAAATTATATAATGATTGTGGTGATGTCATTATAATATGAAAAATGATGACTCCAGTTGCTTGCACATGTATAAAGCAGAGACAGCCTTGAGCTATGTAAGGTCTATTCAACCACTCATCATATTTGGTACTTCTGTAAATGTTATCAGCTGAAGACAATTAGAGAGGCCCAAGAGCCACAGCAATACTATAATCTGCATGGAAACTTAATGTTTGAACATGGTTGGCATTTTGGATTATAAATAAAGATGCTTAGTATTTGAAGTTGATGTTATAGTTCAGGGCTCAGGGGCCAGAGAAATCATTCAGCAGGGGTACCATATGTATGCAATGTCCCTATTGTTATACTATTCATCTAATTCTCTTTCGTCACTAACTTGTACCATCTCCCTTTCTATAGCATGCCAAGGGGTCCATTCGCCACAACACATCTAATTGGTTCATCTTAGATCTGCAGAGATGCCACATATATACACATGTCGCAAACTCAGATATGCGATAATATCCTCAACTCCCAATCTAATCTCCTCACAAATGCAAGTAGAATTCATCTATTTTCCTCTCTTTTTTCTTTTCATCAAGCTAAAATCGTTTCTAACTTAATACACTGAATTTTCTCTAATTAACTTTTAGAGAACCATGCATGTCCATGACCAAACACATAGTTCCTGCATTTTGATGCAATAGCTAGGTTCAGAAATCTGGTGCTAGCTACGTGCCTAGGTCCATACTTATCTCACAGACACAATTAAAGGAGCCAATTTTATGTAGATAATTGTCATTTCAATACAATCATATTATCCATATGTGTAGTACGAAAGGACAAACTCCTATTTAATTAGACAAATACTATCGAATAAAAAAATGGTTGGAGGAAAATTAGGTTGGTTTATTTGTATAATAGTTTTTGTCTAAAATTTGGTTCAATATTCATATGAATGGAGCATTTCTTTATTTTAAATAACAACTTTAATTGATAGCACTACCTATATTCTAGATTAATTGAGCTTTTAGTATTACAAATATTCTTATTAATATTTTTAGTATTTAATCAAATATTAAAAGTTTTCTTCTAAATCTCTTAATTAGTTTTATCATAGAATATTTCATAATATATTTATAGAAATTAAGAACTAGAGTAAGAATAATCTAATAAAATTGGTTCCTTATAATACTACTGTGTTGAAATCATAAATATAAGGGAAGGAATAGATTGCAGTTATTGTAAAGAGGTGACGTGTGTTTAAAAAATATTTTAATGATTATATAAGGTGATTTTAAAAAAATTACACTGCCTATCAATATGAATTTTAAGATGGTTATTGTAAAAGTAGACAAATTTATCATGTTTTTCTCTCTCTATATATATATATGATAGTATTTTATTAAGATTTTTTAAATTTATGTAGGCAGTAATTAATAATAAATAATAAATGTTATACGTTACTATTCCAAAGTAACCGGAATTTTCGTACTTACATGAATTCTAAATTGACTTTTGATAATTTATGTTATTAATTATTGAGAGAGTAATGATACCTGAGTAAAATTGTTTCAATAAATGAAGTATTTATTGCTGCTTTTACACTATGAGAAAAAAAAAACTTCAAACTATAATTATTAAGCCATGAATTAGACTAAGTTAATTACGTGAAAAGAATAATCTTGAATCTCACAAACTTTAAAGGCAATTTATAGAAATATTATTAATGGAGTGTGTTTTTAACATTATTCACTAAATTAACTAACCTTTACTCAATTCTGGCATACATCATTTTTTATTAATGCTATAGTGGCTACCCTATATATCATAAAAACAATCTATGTAGAGTTAAATCTGTGTTTTAATTTTATCAAAAGTCATCACGAGGCAATAATTTTATTGCTCAGAATAAAATTAATTTCTGATTTAGTAGAACAAAGAAAATATATGTACAATGTTTTTTATATTTAACAGAATTATTAAAATTATAAACAATCGATTTAATTTGTCTAAAAATTATAAAAGATGGCATTATTAAAATTTATTCTCATGGTTTTTCATTATGAGTTATAATTTACTCTTTTATTTTGTCTTTATAACTTAAATAGTTATTTTTTTTGTTCAAAAAGTTTATTGTTATTCTTTGAATAATCTAGCCATTTCAAATAATATAAGATGAAAGGACTGATAGTTTATACATTTCTTTGTTAGAAGGGGTCAGAAAAGCAGAAAACCTAAAAGGAAGAAGGTGAAAACTACAAGGTTCTGGGGTTATGAGCACCACAAAAACAATAGCAAGAATCAAAGGCGACAAGAAGTGGAGCATCTACTAGCACATGCCAATCTCTTCAATTGCAGAGTATGATTGGTCACAGACATTCTCTTTTTGAAATGTATGATTCACTCCCAACATCCAATCTTAATTCATCCACCCATAATTTACCTGTTTCAATTGCCACACACAAGGGCTCAATTCTTCTTCAGTTCAAATGTATGTTCAGATTCATCATTCAAATTACAGGACTTTGGATTTGGATTTTTATTTGAATTGAGAATTATAAATGGCATCTTCACTTAAAATTAATTTTAGGATATTGTGGACATGTATGAGTCCCCTTTTCTATATCTAGGATTTAGTTTTTTTTATCTCAGTACCAGTTTTCACCAAGGATATAGTGAGAGACTATTTGATCAACCTTATCATCAATTACTTTTAACATAAGAACTTTTGCTCTTCTCCAATGCCTAACTAAAGTATGACAGCACTTATAGGAAATGCAGAAGAAATACAAACACTATAATAAAAGATTAAATTAATTTTTACATATTAGTATGGTTCAAATTATGAGCCTATTTTGGTTAACTCCACTTTAATGTGATGAAAAAGGTTAATTTTCTTTTAAAACAAGTTAAATATAAAATTATTTTTAAATTTAGTTGTTATAAAATTTACGTAGTCAACACTAAATCGATGTTAACTATTTTAACTTTTTTAATAAATAACTATTTATGTTAATATTAGGTTAATTAAAGTTCATATAGTTTGTTTAAAATTGGATTTCTCTTATTATGAGGGAATCCAATGTCCTATCCTATATATCAATATGACTACTAAATTATAGCTTAATGCTTCAATATCAAGTCCTATGGATATTAATAATACTCTATAAGGTTGAATTTTGTTCTCCATAACATTCATTTAGTTGAAAGAGGAATTTGCTTGATATATCTATGCATATCTTTATTGTTAAAGGGCTTAACAGGGATTGAAGGTCTTTGATATTTTAAAGAGTGATATAACATAGGTTTGCACCCACTTATATACAATGAAATGTCTTAATCTCTAGTCGATGTGAGATCTTCAACACATCCCCTCACGTCGAGAGTGACAGCTCGTGCATGGGATAACATATTACGGGTGGTTCGATAACAGCCCAATAGCGGGTGACCTGATAAGCCCAACAAACACTCGTTAGGATAGGCTAGAAATGGCTATGATACCATATTAAGAAGTGGACTTTAAGCCTAACTCAACCCCATAAAACCGACTCATGAGGTTAAGGTTTGCACCCACTTATATACAATGAAATGTCTTAATCTCTAGTCGATGTGAGATCTCCAACAAAATGTTTGATATTTTGGAAAGATTGGCTTTGCAAACATGAATATGGGAGCTTCCTCAATGGCCTGAGAACAGGAGAACCTACGCAGAAAGAGGGCTTTATATACCATGCTCAAATTTGTATTCTTAACTCATCTGATTGGTATTCCATCTCTATTGGTTGTCTTTTTTTCTTTATGAGTTATCTTAACATGAGTATTCTGATTTTTTTTCTAGGTTTATAGTTACAATTTTATATGGCTTATTAGTATATTATGTTTATATTGTGGATCACATGTTTGTGCTAGAGTAATCTACTAGGGAAGCTCTTTGTTGATGCAGGTAAGTGGTAGCATTTATGCAATCATGGAAGGTGCAAAAATATAATCAAATGGAAGAACATTTCATTGTAGAGATCATATGAATGCTTTTACTGTAGATTTATTGTTGCAAAGATGTTGTTGAAGAGCAAATGAAGTGGATGAATAAGTTTTTGTTGTTGCTGAGGATGCTTAGTTTGCAGGCAAGAAGCGTGAAGTGAGGGTAGCAATCCCTCTGGATGCAGAGGAGTTGTATGATGCAACATAACCTACGACTAAGGCTTATAGGGCACAAAACCTCATTGTTTTCTACTACTGCTATCTGGTTTTGAGAACTGCTAGATGTAGAATTGAACTTTTGTTGGCCAAGGATAGGTGTTTTCCACAACTGTAGTTGAATGGTTGCAAAGGAAAGGATGTTATGGAATTCAAGCTGGAAAGTTTTTCTAATACAGTATAGGTTCTTACATACTCATAAAGTCAAAATTATTGTATCTTGGTTAACAATAGGATGATTTTTATACAATTATCTAGATTAGTTGTTGGCTTTAGTTATCTATCTTTTATATTTTGTATAAGCGTTGGAGCACCTCTAAAGTGCTCTATTTAATTTTATTCATTTTTTGTTGAAAAAAAATTGGATGCTAATAAAATAGGCTTAATCAACTCTAAGACAACGTTAACTTTTTAAATATTTTTTAATAATTACAAATATTTATGACTAATTTCCTTACTCACAATTTTCCTTTCTCATTTTTTATATTAATGTCATCACACTCATCTATAATTCACTCACACACACTTCCTTCAACCATATTCATCTCCTTCATTCACACTTATCTCCGCATTCATTTTCGCACTCATCTCCACACATCTTCTTCATCTACATTATTCTCCTCATCTCCTTTAGTTACACTCATTTTCTTAAACTACTACAATTTTTTTGTATTTTTTTTTGTATTTTATTTTGTTGAAGATAAAAACCTTACAATATATTTTTAAAAATTATTATAATTAGCGTTGACCAAACTAACACAAATTAAATTGATATTTAAAATAGATGTTATTTAACGTCAGCTTAACTGATGCTAAATTAGTTAAATTTTAAAATAAAAATTTATTAACATCAACTAACATTAAATCGCTTTAATTAAAAATTAATAATAAATTATCATCGACCTAGTTAATCTCTTTAAATTGGTCTTCAAAATCAATGTTAATTAATTAATGTTTATTATTTTATTTCAAAGTTGATTGCACGTGTCATACAAATATAATGTGTTGATTAATTATTATCGACTTTTACTTGACCAACCCTAAATATATATTTGCTTGTAGTGAATTTTTAAGACATTAAGTAAATATAGAGGACACAAAGGCAGAATTTGGTCGAGGACCGTTAGCTAATTTTTTAGTTTTATATACATTTTGTAAATAAAACAAAAATATTAAAATTTATAAAAGAGGATATAAAAATTTAATAAATTTTACATTCTAATTAGATTAGATTCACACAACATATATGTAATGTGTTCTTTTTTAAAACATATATAAAATAATAATGATATAAAAAATTATATAGAAAATAATTTTACCAATATATAAATTTTGACTTTAATTTAAGATTTTATGATTTAAAACTTCGTTTATGAGGTGGCAATGGTTTTATACATGCATATATTATAAGGTAATTTAAATATACTTTTAGACGCATTGATATCTATATAATTAAGATTAACGTTCCAAAGTTTAGTAAACTAGCACGAAAATATGAATGATTTGTGTAGGAAACTCTACTACAATATGATTTACTTTTTGAACCATTCTTACCTACAAAAGTACTTTATATGTAACTTTTTTACATATTAAATAATTACCATAATTTAAAATGAATGAAATGCTTAAACGAAAAAAGAATTTTATAAGAGAAAATCTCTCTAACATTCTTCTATATTTTTTTCCAGCAAAAACATTGGTTGCTAATTAGATACCAATTTAGAAACTATTTAATAATAATAGAAAATAATAGAAACTAATTTAGAAACCAACTTTCTTTTTAGTTTCTAAAATATCTCTAATTTAGTTACTATTACAACTAATTATTTTGGTTTCTACAAATTGGTTTATATTTCATGATTTTCTTGTAGTGTATTAAACTATGTAATTTCTTTGTCAGGATGCATCTCTTATTTAGTTTCAAACAAGAATAACTTAATCTAGAAGTGTACATGGTTGGAAATCCCACATCGACTAGAGATAAGGACATTTCATAATATATAAATGGGTGCAAACCTTACCCCATGAGCCAGTTTTATGGGGTTGAGTTAGGCTTAAAGCCCACTTCTTAACATACATAATTTATGAAAAAAAAATCTATAATTTTTGAGTAAAAAATATGATTTACTGTGAATCCTTATGTGAAAATTTATGTTGAGAAAAGATATGATAAAGTGAGGAGTGCATTGTGGTGTGAGAGGGACATAGGAAATGGGTGAGAATGTGAGAAAACTAAGAAACGATAAAAGGAAGAGGGAAAAAGCAAAAGAGCTGGGGCTAATAAAGCCAAAGTGGGAAAGAGTTTTGTGTGCTAATAAAAGAGTGTGCGCGCAAAATAAGATGTGAATTTGGAATTGTGTTAGAGAAGTTGTGGATGTGGATGGATCCCAGTCCCAACCCAAGCGTGTGGCACCAGACTGATCACAGCAGACTCTGAAATCTCAAATAAAGGACGACAATGCCACCACCACTGCCAACTCCTCATACATACATACATATACATTTTACATAAATAATGCCATTTTCTTTTATTTCCATTCTCATCATCGTTCATAATTCATAATTGAAATTATGAATATTCAAGTTTTGTTGGTCCCACTCCACAATGCTCATCATGCTCATGCCCATGCCCATGCCCATGCATATGGCATTCTTTATAATAAAATGAATGAATATCACACACGCTCACTCCCTCACTCACTGTCATTTTTTTTATGCTTTCACAAGTCAGGTGCACGACCACTACCGCCATCTAATCATATGCACTGCTAAGGATCCCTACTCTCAATAATTTAACACAATCTTGTTCAAAAAATTGAAGAAAAAAATAACAAATTCCTGAGTTAGTCATTTTGCAGGAACATTAAAGAAAATTTGCAACTCGTCTAATCATGTAAATCCTTTCAATTCCAGAAAATATATAAAGAGACAGAAAGAGAGAAGACAAAGAGAGAGGGACAAGGAGAGGAAGAGAAAGTCAAAACAAAGACAATAAGGAGCAAGAAAGGTCACAAAGCATAGAGCCAATGAGGAGAATAGATGTAACCCCAATATAGCTATAGAGGGTCATGCTTAAAAAGTATGTATATATAATTAATATATATTTAAGTAATCATATTATACATTCATTTAATTAATAAGACAATCATTTATAAATTCAATACATCAATAGTGGCAGGACATTTAACGTCCAAGTATTGAAGATAATGAGTGCATTTGGTAATGCATTTGCTTAAATTGAAATTTATTTCAGAATTATATTAGTATATTAATTTAATTAATGAAACATCATGAATAATAATAATTATGATTTTTATTAATATTATTAGAGGAAAATCTTGAAATAAAATTACGTTTAGATAAAAAATAAAAAAAGCATCATTCGTTTTGTGAAATATTAGATGAAAATATTTAAAAGTAAAATGAAAAATGATGTTAAGTTAAGGGGGTAAAACTAGATAGATTCATGGGAGTTTTAATTTAGGTAAGTTTAGTTTCCATTATTCCTTTTCTTATACGTTTTGTATGTATGTAAACCTAGATCCAATATGTGATTTTTTTTATGAAATTGAGTGGTTGTGTTATATTTGTTTGTTAGGTTTAGTTTTCGAAAAGTAGTTCTTGAGTTTTCTTTAATCTTTCTTCTCTCCTAATAATAAATTTCTTAAAGAGAAATGAGTTTTAAGGTAAAGGAAATTAGTTATTACATCAAATCAATATATCAAATTATAAATTAGGTATTGTGACTTTATTTTATATAAATTAAATCTTTATTTATATGAAGTAGGAGTTAATTTATTTTTTTATTTTTGAGAAATTTATGTTTCATAAGCATAATTTGAGTTTTTGAGTTTGGAGAAAATCAATAAATGTAATATTACTTAAGCAACAAGTTTTATACAAGTTTCACCCTTAAATGAATGCTCGTTGTTAAAACAAAGAAGAAATCAAATATCAATTTTGTTTTCTTCTCATAGAGTAGTGTTACTTAAGTTTCTAGGAGTTTCTCAAGTGACAAGTCACATCACTTAAGGAATTACTCATAACTTGAGTGAGAATAAAGTCATATCAATTACATATCTTACTACACAATATCACTTAAACTAGAAATCTTTATTCAAGCAATATTCTTTAAGAACGTAACATTTAATTTTCATGGGTTAGATCAATACTTAGTACAACAGAGGTCGACTTTGTTGATCTGTTCTTTGATTGTATGAAATATATTGGGAGTATTTGTTTTGGGTTTGGTTTTTGGGATTGTGAACAATTTTGGTTTGGGAGGATTTTGTTTGTTCGGGGGCACATGACCTCTTTTTGCATACAGGTTTGAACATCCCTAAAATTATTAATCTAATTTAATTTAATTTATTATTTGTTAATAGAAAAATATGTTGATTCCTTGACTTATTGTGTTTGAATGAGATATAAGACAAAATGTGATTGATTAAGATGATTATTTGCATGGACGATGCGAAAAACTAGTAGTTATCATGGAAGTATTATTTGAATTTGTACTGGTCGGACGTGCTCGAGACCCGATCCAAACACTTAAGCGCACCATCCTGATCCACCTAGTTTATAAAAGTTGAATGCTTAGCTCGGCCCAAAACGATGATGGGCCCAGTGACACGTCAAGTGGTCAACCCAAACAACTGGCAAGGTATTTAGAAAGATAGCTAAAATAAAAACAACTAAATGAATAACTGAATTAGCTAAAGTACAGATATTACTGTAAAATTAAATGAAAATAAACAATTAGAGATAATGTTGTATGTACTCGTAGAATAAAAGGATATATTAAAAGAATATCTTTATGTTTGTTAAAACTTCTGAAGGGAGGTCTACGAATACTATAAAAGGGACTTGAGACCTTGAGTAGAAGTAATTCAATCTGGTGGTACTACACCCATATAGATACTATATTCAGATACTCATAGTTATATGCTCTCACTTATTTGATCGTCGGAGTGTAATCAACAGATGGAGCTTCTCTCACTGAATTATTAGCATCTCAAAACAGCAACAACAAGAAAGAAAAGTCAATCTAGAGTCCACCACCAAGATCCGATTCAGGTCAGCTGACGAAAATAGAATTCATAAACTATAAGGAGATGATGTGATATGTAAAAAATCATAAAACTTCTCTATCCTTTTGTTAGAGTATATATATATATATATATATATATATATATATATATATATATATATATATATATATATATATATTATATATATATAATATTAATTTTATTATAAAAATGTTTAATATTTTACAAAATATTTTTTTTTTTTTATTTATTAATTTT
>Ga0123342_1004896_pt1 | contig 20018 bp, 16 predicted proteins | sample Turbeawhitnodule_FD_89960 | JGI IMG/M metagenome (GOLD analysis project Ga0123342, IMG submission 89960) | Root nodule microbial communities of legume samples collected from Mexico - Turtle bean Mexico white nodule | ecosystem: Host-associated > Plants > Roots > Nodule | place: Mexico: Nepantla... | reverse complement strand
AATTTGAGAGAGAATTGGAGAGCTTTGTGCCTTCCTCACTTAGTCTTATCTTGAGAGTTCTTGGTTACCTCAAGTGGCGGCATAACACACTCATCTTGGAGTCTCCATCCTCTAAGTGGCGTGATCATCCAACCAATTCCTCCATCTGCATGAGCTTTCTCTTCTCCTTCCTTCCTTCTCCTTTTATGTTCATGTCTTAGCTTGTGTTCTTGCATTTTCAGTTCGGTATTTTTAGTTCCTTTGCTGTTTTGCTTCGGTTCCTTTTGCTTTTGCCGATCCTCTTTGCTTCTTCTTCATTTCTAGTTGCTGTTTTTTATTCAATTTGACAATACATGGATCTTCCATGTGAGTTTGGGTTGGTGAGTTCTTGAACATAGAACCTTGATCCAATTCTATAAAAAAGTGCCTACCTCATATCCAACTCAAGTTGATTCCTAAGAATGTCAAGAATCATTCATATTGTGCTATTGGAATCACATCAGAAAGCTTTTTGAGGAGAATGTTGTTTAGAGGATTCTCCACTAGAAATATGATCCATATTATCAAACAAACACAAAATACAATGAACAAACAATTAGAAAAACAAGGTATATAGCAAAAAACATAAAAAAATTGCCCACGGCCTAAATGAAAGAAAAGGGAAGAATTACTCAAGAAAACAAATTCTTTCCTTAACCAAGTCTCCTTGTGGATTGGGTAAATCTCAAGTGAAAGATGCCAAAGCAAACCACACTTGCTCAAAGCTAAATCACCACAAAACTTTAAGGAAGAAGAAAAGACAAACAAGAAAAGGTGTAAACAAGAAATAGCTAAACCAAAGTGGAAGTAAAAGATATGACAAAACTTGGAAAAGAATATTGAATGAAAAAGACAATTAAGAAAATAAGGCACTCAATAAAAGATAGTACACAAAGGGAACCTAGAGAATAGTACTAGAATTGGATGAAGAAAACTAAAAAACAGTACTACTGGAATTTATTCTGGAAAATAGTACTACTAAAAAACAGATTCGGGAAAAAACAAAGGAAATCTATTATGGAATTAAAAACAACATTGAGAACTTCAAAAGACACAATAGAAATGATGTTTATGAACTTGTATGGATCTACACACAAGTATGAACTCAAATCTAAAAAGAAAAATGCACCAAAGGATCAAAAACAAAAATATAAAACTGAACTCAAATAAAATCAATCAACCAAAATTATCAAGAAGATTACTACATAGAATTGATGACATTTTGGGAGAAACATGACTTGACAAAACTTATGTGGATTGAAAAATAAAAATGACTCAAACACAATTAATTTGTACCAATTAAAAACAACAAGAAAGACTCAAATACAGTAAAAACAGAACAACACAAAAAAAGGAACCTAAAAACAAAATTATGCACAAAATAAGGTGCTGGAAAATAAATTGCTTGAATTAAAAGTGTCAAATCAACTCAAAAAAAGAACAAACCCATGGCTCATGATACCACATGACGTGAGTTGATTAGGAGATGAAACATCATATGACACTTTCAAGAATTGGATCAAGATTCTACAATCAATTCAAGAACACAAATCAAGAAACACATTTCAAGAACACAAATCAAGAAACCCATGGGAAACCCATTTCAAGAACATGAACCAAATAGAACATCAACAAGTAATTCCAACAATTTAAAACAAGAACCAATGACAAACTATTGATTAGAAACATTTAATAGAAACATTTGACCGATTGAAAATCAAGAACAAGAAACAAAACATGTTTTAGAGTTTTTGATATAGAATGGGTATGGAAGAAGAAGATGAAGAGTTGAAGAAACTTATGTGCTTGAAGACAATGGGAATGATCACGCCACTTGGATGGTGGAAGGCTCCAAGATGAGTGAGAGTGTCACCACTTGAGGATTCCCAAGACCCACAAGAGAAGAAAAAGAGAAGGATAGCTAGTCTAACAAAGAAACCACTCAAATTCAAAAGAGTAACTTCACTTTCAATTTCAATATTCAACTTATGTTTACAAAAAGCAAGACTCCTCTTTATATAGGCTTAGAGGACCGGTCATGAAAAGGTAAAAATACATGAAAAGTCATTTGTAAATGAAAAGGCAAGGCATATGAAAAGACAAGTAAAATGTCTCCCCTTTTCAAATCACTACCTTATTCTAGAAAAGTGACTTTTCCTACTACTTCCCTTTTAATGTTCTATCTTGAAACTATTCTAAAAAATATTACAAAAGATATTAATTGGGCTTGGACCTCATCTTTTGAGAAGACTAATAAGAAGAACTTCAAATGCTTTGGGCTTTGTCCATTTCTCCTATTAATGAGGTCTTTATTTGCTTGTTGAGATGACCTTTCAAGTGTAGCATCCTTGGTCATCTTTATGTATTTTTGGATCACATCAACTTGTCACACTTGCATTTGGTTTTGAGTGAGAGACTTTCTCCTTCAAATAGGAGTTTCTTGTGTTAGAATATACGGCATTAAACAAGAGGGGGGTGAATTGTTTATGAAATATTTTCGTAAACTTTGAAGGTATATTGAAAGCCAAAGCAGAATTAGAGAGAAAGGAATAACGAAATTAAACACACAAAACCGTTTAAGTTGATATTAAGAAAAACAACTGGTTGTTTCTGCGATTCAATCGGTTGTTTTTATCAACAAAGCTTAAAACAACTTAAAAGCAGAATGTAAATGAGTTCAGGGCAAGAGAAAAGCACACAAGCAATTTATACTGGTTCACTTTTATCCCAAGAGCTACATCTAGTCCCCAGAAACCACTGGGTATCTACTATGCAATAAAAACCAGATTACAACACCACACACCCAAGAAGTGACCTTGAACACCTCAAGCTAGACACTTCTTTTGGCACACAACACCACAGAAATCAAAACACCCTTTGATTCTGCACTTACACAACAATTCCAGAAATACAAGAGATAAAGAAAGGATTTCATCTGACCAATATCCAAAAAGAAAAGATTACAACAATCTTATTCCACTCCTTCATGAAAATCCAAAAGCTTGATGCAAATCTTGGAAACTCAAATCTGTTTTCTCAAACTCAAAAAGTCTAAAATGTTTCTCTTTTCTTTAGGAGCATAGAACAAACTTTATATACTCCAAAAGTTTGTTAAAACATTTAAAGCAGGAGCTAAAACGGTTATAAAACATCAAAAGCTGATTTACAAAGCATAACAAAATTCTGTTATGGATTTTCAAAAAAATAATTTGTTGAATTCTCGAAACAGTCGATTGAATTGGTTTGACAGCTTCAAACCCTTTTCAAAAACCACTAAGTGTCAAACAACCTATTGATATGACAAAACAACTGGTTGTTTTCCCACTTGTTTGGAAAACACTCTTTTTTCAAAAAGGTTTTGATTCAAATCAGTTCTAGATTCAAACAAGGAGTGGATTACACTTTAATCTACCCATAACCCACCCACACAAGCAGCAACTCTAGCCTTCCATCAAACACCATGGATTTGGAAACATCAAAGCTCAAGATCATCCTTGATCAACAATCTCCCCCTATTTGATGAAGACAAATCCCTGGTTGCTTGTGTTGAACTGTTAGAATCTGAATTAGCACCTGCAAAACATAATCTATGCAAACACAAAGAATATATAACAACAGGTTATGAAGGCACACAAACCAGTTTTCTGCATAATCAATTTTTGTAGAAAAACCAATTAAAATAGTGTGTGCAACAACAAATTTAACATGTTGAACAAGAGAATATAAACCATTCAAGATCAAAGTTTTGCAGCAGGTTACACAACACATAAACCAACACCTTCTCCCCATATTTGTCTTCACAAATAGAATGAAGAAAGGGTAAAACAAAATCAAGAAAGAAATTGTCCAGAAATTTAAAGCAAGAAAAACATAACACATCTTTAGTCTTCCTTTCCATACTGCAGCTCAAATAATTGGTTTTGCACAACTTCTATCTGCTCATCCAAGTTCTGAAAACGTGCATCCTTGCTCTGGAATCTGTCATCAAAGTTTTAAAAATTGGTAGCACAAAATTCATGGAGATTCCTTTGGTTCTCTGGAAATCTGTGCATCCTGTTAACCATAAACCTTTCAAAAGGAGACATTGATGTTATGCGATATCCTATGTTCCCAACACTTGGTCCAACACCAAAATCAATAGCAGGTTCATTCTCTTGAGCATCGATTCCAGCACCTTCAGTAGCAGCAGCTTGTTCTTCCTCTTCTTGTTCAGCTTGCACACCACTTGAGGAACCACCTTGGTCTCCATCCTTGCTTATCCATCTTCCACTAATTTTGGTGAATCTCATCTTACTAAGTGAACCATTGTTCACTTTGTGTGATGATTTCACCACTTCAGTTTGTTCTTCCTCAAGATCCACTTCAAAATCATTCAGAAATTTAGAAATCAAGATAACATATGGATAGTGGTAATCACTTAACCTCATGGATTTCTGCATGTGCTCCTTGAAGATGTGGATCCAATTGATTTTGACCTTGTTCATGATACAATATATGTAGACAAGGTTCTCCTCGGTAAGCACAGAGTGATTACTCCCCCTAGGTGTGAGCATCCAAGTCACAATGAAGGAAATTAGCCTTTCATTTAGCTTTAGTCCACCCACTGTAAAGTTTCTTACCTTTGCTTGAGGATTCATCAAGCAATTTTTATAAAACTGAATTTTGTTAAATTCTTCCACCACATCAATATTTCCTTTGTTAATTCACAGTCCTGCATACTTTAATCCCGTAATGGTAGACCAAACATCATGTGTAATTTCCATGTCAACTCCTTTTACATGAGATACAAGATTATTACCAACAAATTGAAGGTTGATGTAAAAAACCCTCACAATATCAAGATACATGTTTCCTGACATTTCTAAGAACCTCTTTAGCAACTACTCTTTGAGAAGACTCCTCACCTTAACCAACTTTTTATCCCTCAACTAGTTGAAAGAGATGAGCTTTGGATTATTTATAGCTTTCCTATTTGTCTCATATAGATATTTCTCAATCTTTTCATCTTCACTCGAGAACCACGCTTCAAGACGTCCTCCTCTTCTAACTGCCCTAGTTTTAATCCTCTTTGATGAAGGGGATGTGGAATACATGGAGGTAGAAGGAACAACAAGAGATGTGACAATGGGTTGTTTTTGTGAAGAGAAACAACTACATAGGAGTTTATATATGCACAGAAAGCAATTCCAATCCTTGGCTTTTAGTGGGTTTTAGTCTTCAAGAAAGAGATTCTAGTCCAAGACTTCATAGTGGCACGTCACTCAGTGGTAGTTTTCACATGGAAAGCACATGTGGACTTTGACTAGTCATAAAAGGCTATTAATTTTCCAAGAAATTATGGAATATATTCCATTTATGACTAATGTAACACCCTTTCTGAACGAAAATAGACCCATGATAAATGCACTTTGACCATAACTACTCGAGGAGTGAATCTGCAACAAACAGAATGTATAGAGAAATTAAATCAATTTAATGCAGTGCTGTCAGAGGGGAAACAATCAGTTGTTTCGTGAAAACTATCAGTTGTTTTTCTGTGACAACAGTTAAAGCATTTCACATAACAATAATGACAGGCAGAGATGAATCAGAATAAAACTTTCACATACACCATTACATAGATATAGAATAAATACATCAATTAAGATTTTTCATACTCCAGATTTAAAGAAAACTTAAAATAGAAAAGAAAAAAAAAATCAAGTCTTATCCTTTTAACAAAGTGGTTCTCTCAATGAGTCATAGTTCATGATCAAGAAAATTCTCTTGACTTCTAAGAAGACTGAGTCTGGTACAGATCTGTAATTGGGAGTTCAGATAGAATCTTTTCCCTTCATAAGCTTGATCTTTTGACTCAACAATCCTTGATCTCTTAAAAATCTTGCAAAACCATCAAATCAAGCAACAAGATTTGGTCCCCTTACAAATGTGGGTCCTATGGCATTAACTTTATCACTAGGAACCTCAGAATTATTGGGAACTTATCTCATAACACCTTTAGGAACAAAAAATTTCCTAATTTTACAGAATCTAACAGAGTGGCCCCTTTTCATGCAACAAAAACATGTAACAATCGATTGTTTCAATTTTTCAATCGATTGTTTTTCTGGCACAGTTGAAAAAGATGTTGAAATCCCACTTTTCTTAATCTATGGATTAAATCCTAAACCTGATTTTCTAAAAACACATTGAGCTTGTTCATCTCCAACTCATGCTTCCTAAGCTTTCCAAACAAGGAGGCTGTAGTCAAAGATGCCAAGTCTTTAGATTTTGAGATAGTTGTGACTTTAGGTTGCCAAGATCTATCAAGACACTTGAGGATCTTGATGTTCAACTCTTCTTTGTCAAGGACTTTTCCAAGATTCATTAGGTGATTGACAATGTGAATGAATCTCTTTTTCACATTTGCAATTGTTTCTCCTTTAAGCATCCTGAACATCTCATGAGTTACATCTAGAGTATCCCAAATCTCCTTAGCAGATCCTCATTGTGAGACCCAAAAAAACTCATCAGAGTTTAAGGCAGAGGTCATGATATTCTTAGCAATGCAATCAAACTTGGCCTTTTTATTTTCAGCATCATTCCATTGGGACCATGGTTTTTCAATAAAAACACCATCCTTTTTAAACTTAGGAATAAAAGGGTCATGTTCAATTGCATCCCAATTCCTCTATCTAGTGATTCAACAAAGATTTTCATTCGTACCTCCCAAAACTGGTAATTCAAACCACAAAACAAAGGTGGCCTGTTTATTGAGGCACCCTCCCCAAAAGGTAATTTTTCAGCCATAAGAAAAAGATATAGGATTGAAAAACTTGAATGACTTTCAAGAACTTAGCTCTTGATGCCAATTGTGAGAATATATGGCCTTAAACAAGAAGGAGGGGTGAATTGTTTATGAAAGATTTTTGCAAACTTTGAAGATATAATGAAAGCCAAAGCAGAATTACAGAGAAAGGAATCAAGGAATTAAACACACAAAATTGTTGAAGTTGATATTCAGAAAAACAACTGGTTGTTTCTGCAATTCAATCGGTTGTTTTTATCAGCAGATCTTAAAACAACTTAAAAGCATAATGAAAATGAGTTCAGGGCAAGAGAAAAGCACACAAGAAATTTATACTGGTTCACTTTTATCCCAAGAGTACATCCAGTCCCAGAAACCACTAGGTATCTACTATGCAATTAAAAAACCAAATTACAACACCACACACCAAAGAAGTGACCTTGAACATCTCAAGCCACACACTACCACACAAATCAAAACACCCTCTGATTCTGCACTTACACAACAATTCCAAAAAATACAAGAGATAGAGAAAGGATTACACCTGATCAATATCCAAAAAGAAAATATTACAGCAATCCTATTCCACTCCTTTGTGAAAATCCAAAACCTTGATGCAAATCTTGAAAACCACTTGTATCTACTATGCAATCAAAAAACCATATTACAACACCACACACCAAAGAAGTGACCTTCAACACCTCAAGCCACACACTTCCTTTGGCATACAACACCATAGAAATCAAAACACCCTCTGATTCTGCACTCACAACAATTCCATAAATACAAGAGATAGAGAAAGGATTACACCTGATCAATATCCAAAAAGAAAAGATTACAACAATCCTATTCCACTCCCTTGTGAAAATCCAAAAGCTTGATGCAAATCTTGAAAACTCAAATCTGTTTTCTCAAACTCAAAAAAGTCTAATTTGTTTCTCTTTTCTTAGGAGCGTAAAGCAAACTTTATATACTCCAAAGGTTTGTTAAACACATTTAAAGCAGGAGCCAAAATAGTTAGAAAACATTAAAAGCTAATTTACAAAGCATAACGAAATTGTGTTATGGATTTTCAAAAGAACAATCAGTTGAATTCTCGAAACAACCGATTGAATTGGTTTGACAACAAAGTCAACCAAGTCAAACAACTTCAAACCCTTTTCAAAAACCACGAAGTGTCAAACAACCGATTGAAACGACAAAACAACAGGTTGTTTTTCCACTTTTTTGGAAAACACTATTTTTCAAAAAGGTTTTGATTCAAATCAGTTCTAGATTCAAACAAGGAGTGAATTACACTTTAATCTACCCAGAACCTACCCACACAAGCAGCAACTCCAGCCTTCCATCAAACTCCATGGATTTGGAAACATCAAAGCTCAAGATCATCCTTGATCAACATCTTGTACATGTTTTTGAACTTTGATTTAAGTAATGAAATGTTGTCCAAATTTTGAGACACTTAAACTTGTTCAAAGTTATATAGTTGTCTTCTAATGACTATTTTACGATAAGTGTACCGTGTCAGAAGTAATAATTTGTTCCTAAGGACAAATATCGAACCCACAAGGAATAGTTGAATTATCAAGTATAAGGTTCACTAAATAGAAAACAAAATAATAAAGTTTGTTGCGAGTTTGTTATAATGATTTCAAGAATTATAAAGAAAGAAAGTCAAAGAGTTTGTTGGTTCAATTGGAAAATTTGGATTGAGGTTCATCCTTCTTACTCTTATGTATTTTGAAAAGCATAGTAATATTCTATCCTTTGATTGATGTTGATGCCCATATAAAAGTCATTTAGATTGATTCCTCACATATAAAATTATTAAGAGAGTCTCCTAAATATCGATTCCTCGCATTTAACATTACAATTAGGTGTTGATAGCAATTAACATTTCAAATCCATTCCTCGCATTCAAATATGTTAAGCATTATCATTTTGGTCAGAAACTTAGAGATACTTTCCAGTCAAATCTAAGGATCTTTATCATGATAAACAAGCATTACAAATAAAATGACAATATCAATCATCAATCAAGAACAAAATATTATATTTAAATATCACCTCAATACATAAGAGTTTGAATAGATTACTCCCAATCCCAAATGGTAGAATTATCTACTCATGTTGGACCTTACAAGCATGGAAAGCAAGAAAAGAAGATCCAAGATGTTTCTCCTTGATGATTGCCTCCTTTAGAGTTTTCTAACACCTTCTATTCTCCCAATTGATGTCTACGGTTGTGACTCAAGCCTCCTATTTAACCTAGTTGGACTTGGGCTAAGTGACTTCTCGCCTGGGCGTGCTTGGATTGCCTGCGCGAGTTAGACGAAAACAAGCCCAACGTCTCTAAAGTGATCTCGCCGTGGCGAGATTGAACTCGCTTGGGCGAGATCCTTTAAGAGCTTCTGGCTTGGGCGAGTTTGGGAAAATGTTTGGAGCGTTCCAACTTCCCCTTTTTATCTTGTATATTCTCCTTTTGCCCTTTCATCTCCATTCTTCCCTAAAATCTTGAAATTAACACAAATTTGAGAATAAATTGTTCTTATTCATATTATAATCACAAAATATGTAAAAAAAATTAAATTCATAAATTAGGTATTATATTATAGTTATTTATGAATTAATATCCATAAGTGTCTATATTTTAATATGAAATATGACACTTATCATCTTCTTGCTAGACAAACTTCTAGACTCCTCCTAGTAGTGTTGGTCAAACCTCATTCTAGAAACTAAGTGTTGGCCTAACTCCAAAATTTCTACAATTCTTCATGATTCCGCAATATCATTCATCTTCCATAGAAGATATTCAAATCAAAATAGTGAAGAAGAAGATCTACACATGATATGCAAAGCCGGTTTGCATCATTTGGTAATTAGAGCTTTGGTTTACAATATAAGTAACTTCTTCTTCGAAATTTGTTCTTATTTCCATGTTGTTCATATTTTTCTTGAATATCTTAAATGTTTACCGATTGATTTTGTGTTTTTTTGTCTCTTTGTTTGGTTCAAATTTATTGTTCTTACTTGAACATTCATGTGTGTGCTTTTAGGTGTTATTGTGTTCAAATTCGTGTGTTCTTTTCAATTTTTTTGAGTTTTCTTCAAAAAATTTCGGTGAAATTTTCTTATATTTGAGTATGTTGATTTTAAAATCATATATGTTTGGTCTAGAGTAATGTTTAGTCCAATTTTTTCAAAAACTTCATTAGTTGAATTTTTTGAATTCTTTTTTGATTTTTTTTTTGAGTGTTTTTTATTTTCATTTTTGAGTTTTTACATTGGTAATAGATCATTAACATTTTTCTTTAAAGTTAGGTTCCATTATCATGCTCTCCAAAAGTTATTTCGAAAATTTTCGAAATTTTCCAAAAATGTTTTAGGTGCAGAAAGCAAATCCAGATGTGAGAATATAAAACGGATATGTTTGTGAATTTCATTAGATCGGTGGTGCAGACAGTAAATCCAGAGGTGCGAATAGCAGATCTGGTTTAGGTTTTCAATTCCTGAAATTCTTCTTGATGCGCTTTGATCGGTGTTCATCTTCTGATTCATAATTGACGCGTTCATTAAATTGTAATCGGAACAACTCCGATGACGAGTGAAAATGGTGCGTGAGTTTGATCGAAGAACGGTGACGGTGCCTGTGATGGTGTTGTTCATCTTGAAATGGTGCAAACGTGATTGATCGGAGAAACGATGCGATTAGTCCGCTACAGAGAATTAGATTCGTGATTTTTTCTGGCAAAATCTATGATTGGAGAATGGTGATTTTCCGGTGCGAAAACATTATTGAAATTGTTCTCGCTGGAAAGTTCATCGCCGGTGCCTGTTTCAGTGTCTATCTAGACATTTTGGTGTCCAATATGCTAACTTAGAACAGAAACACATACAGTCAACAACTGGAACTTATATTTGAGCTGATTAAACTTTGTTTTTTGATTGAGATGTACTAAACTGGTGCAGCTGGAATTGGTGTTTGATTGTTGAAGCAGCTGTTTTGCTGAAGCTGCAACCAAGGTGTTTGTTGCGGGAATCATTAAACACCTAGGACAAGAGCAGATTTCTGGTTCACTTATTGGCAGCAACTAAAATAATTAATGCAGCAGCAGGAGTAGGCATAACATAACAAATTAGAGAAGTAATTTGTGCATTGAGAGCTAGTGCTGGTTTAATTGTCTTGGTGCAAAATTTTGGTGCATTAAATCTGCTGGTGCACTTTTTGACCAACCAAAACAAATATTTTCAGCAACTGATACAGTGCATTAAGCTTAAATTTGTGGCATGCAACAGTACAGTTTGGCTGCAGTGAAATATTTGGGTCAAGCCATATTGGGCCTGAAATTATTTTCTTTCTCTATACACCATTGAAACAAGGCAATTACTTCCTGCACCCAACGAACTTTTTAAAACCCCATTCTGCCATTGTCTATTGACCTTTGAGATGCAAATTATTTTTTAGTGCGATTTTTGGAAAACTAACATTGCTAGGTAGCATCTTAGAGAAGAAAAACATCAAGCTAAAGATGACCACCATAGAACAAACAAATGAAAGTTCAAAAAGAAAGAGTGATAAATACTTGAGAGGGGGAGTTAGCAAGCTACAAAGATCAAACATATTTTTTTTTTAAATCATATTGTCACGAAACTTTGTGTTACTTTTTCATTTGTAATTTTGTTTGCTTTATGTTTGGGAAAATGCTATTAAAGCAATCCCAAAGTTAAACATTGTAATAATAAGTGCTTAGTCTTGTGAAAATGTGTTAAAAGGCTCAAAGTTTCACTTGCATTTTCACTTAGGATTTTTTTTTAGATTTCTTACTTTACTTTCTTCTTGTTAATTTCTTGCTTTCCTTTTATTTTTTAAGTCTCCATGATATCTATCGTGTATCTCTCAAATTTTATAGTTGACATTTCTTTGGTGTCTAAGACTTTTTATACACATATAGAAAAATCGTTTTGAAGTTTCCTTAGAGGAAGATTTGTTTAAGTTATTAGAGGAATCTCTGACTAGGAAAGACATTGGTTCTTAAGTGGTCCTAGTGACTCAACACTCTTTCCTAGAAGTGAACTCCGAGAAATTTTGACTTTTTGACCTTGAGAGAAACTTCCAACTTTTAAAACCTATTTTTGAAATTTTTGATCACTCATTGGTTAATCAAAGTTCTTGTGATTTTTTTTTTCATTTTCAGAATGAGTGATCATTCTCATGCATCTAGTGTGTGAAACAATAATAAGGATCCAAGTGAGGAATATGGTTGGAGAGAGGAATAGAGATTTATGAGAGAAAATTGAAATAAAAAATAGAAAAAAAACAAGAAAGTACAAATAAAAATTTGGATGATCTAAGGAAAGATCTGAAGGACATGATTACACAAATGACTTTAAATCAAAATAAAGGCAACTTCCATAGGGAAGAGAAGCCTAGACATAGAAAGGAAGAGGAGCCTAGACATAGAAGAAGAAGGATCCTTGACTCCAGGAATCAAACTAAGGGGTGGTATAATCCTCATCATAATGAAGATTATTACCAACTACCCCAAGAGATCATTATAGACCCATATATGAATCTTTCAATAGAGATCCAATGGTAGACCTTCATCCCTTTTATGGTAGGGATAATGTAGAAGAATTTTTAGATTGGGAAATGAAGGTAGATCAAATCTTTGAAAGTTACCATATTGAAGAAGAAAGGAGTGTCCTTGGCTATGCACAACTTTCAAAGAACAACTTTGTATTGGTGGGCATTTTTTAAAGACTCTTTGGTTCATATTAGATATTGGAATGAGCTTAAGGGTACCCTCAAGAGACGACAATTACCCTCTTATTATCATTGTGATTGATGTATCAACTCCAAAGACTTCAACAGAAGGATAGAAATGCCGAGGAATACAAGCAGAAAATTGAGTTACTAATACTGAGGGCTTGTATAAAGGAAGGGTCAAGTGTTACCATTGCTAGATTCTAGAGTGCCTAAACCTTGAAATCTGAAAATAGGGTTGAAGTTTTTCCTTTTAATGAATTTAATTATTTGGTACAACTATGTGTTAGGGTAGAAGAACATATTAAGAGAAGGTATACCTCTAGGGAAGACTATCCTAACACATCCTATTCCAGGAGAGAGCCTAAGAGGGAGAGTTACCCCTCCAAATCCAATTATGAAGAGTCATGACGGGAAGATAGGAAAAGAAAAATAGAAAATGAAAAAACAAAAAAGTCTTTGTCTAGAGCTAAACTAGATATTGAGAACATTTTACCTTCCATAAAAAAACCTTGTGATGACGTGCTTGAAGAAAAATCTGTGTCTTGAGCTAAACTATATATAGATAAAAACTTGTCCTCCACTTAAAAAGCCTAAAGATTTGATTGAAAAAGAAGAAAAGGAGGAAACTAGAAAAGAAAAGTTTCTTATGACACCTCTTGCAGGCATTATTGAGAAAGAATCCTTAAATGTGGATTGCAATACTTTGAACTCTTCTTTTCAATTACATAATGCTAGTTATTCTTTACAAAAATATAAAAAAAAAACATTTTGTGATGTTGTTGCCTAGATTGGGTAATGTACCGTACGGTCCTCGGGCATTGACCAAAATCAACATGGTGAGACCCCGAGAGAGGAATCCATTAGAAAGTACTGCAGGACAGGAAGGTGTTTCCTGTAAGGTCCACAGCCTCGGGTGTTGACCGGCCTTGGGCGTTGCCCAGGCTCAGCATGATAAAGGCATTTGGGACGTTTTGGCAGGCTAGGGAAGTGTCCCCTCCTGATACCCGCGAGCAAGGACAACCGTGGAGGAGGCGGCACAATAGGAGGCAGCACAGTAGAAGATGGCACGGTAGAAGGGGGCACGGTAGGGGTGTGGAGCCCTCGAGCCTCGGCATCCCAGACAGTAGCAAAAGATAAAGAAAGGTGTTTCTCAAACCACACCCCTAGTACCAGAAGGGAGAGACCCGACTCACGAAGGATCTGTGCATGAGGTGTAGGGATGCGGCAGTACGCACCACTGCTGGAAAGCCACTGGGACAGAAACGACCCATGAGGAGGTCACGTCCCAGAAGATGATCTGCATGCATGGCACATGAGGAAGGCAGGGTACTCCTAGGGCGAGTGACTCAGAGAATGGGCGCATGAGTTGGCACCCATGCAGTCACCCCTGTGCGAGTTGCACTTCGACAGGGCAATCCTACACACTGAGAAGACCTTAAGACTGGGAACGGTGTTGCTAAGGAGCGCTCACAAAATACGCAAGTCTCAGGCTGACACTTGGACAGGAACACTGGAAGGTATATAAGGTTTTACGGTAAACAGAACAAGGTACGTTTTTCACACATTCGCATACAAGTTAACTCATTTGAGAGAATTTAGTTACACATTTCTCTGGACATTGATCTTACGGTGTTCTGTGACGAGAAGTGTTTGGTGTTTCCTATCCAATAGCTGACTTGATCGTCAGAGTGCAAACAGCCGCGAGGACGCCATTTGTCTCTCTGTTTCAGGTGTTCACGGCGGAGGAAGAAAAACGTTGGAACAGAAGCGAAGGGGCTCTTGAAAGTGCAGTTCGTAGATACGCACGAAGGTGGTCCAAGTCAACTGGCCGGAACAGGTAATGAAACACAAAGTGAACAAAACTATTTTGTAAAAAAACCCTATGTCTTTCTTTCAAAACCTTTATAAAAATATGAAAAGGCCTTATTTCTTTTGTTTTAATTTTCTTTTAAAGAAACTTGTCTCATGTTTGTTTGATGTTTATTATGGAATGACATTTGATCAAGGAGGAATTAGAAATAAACAAAGGTTGTTGTCAATTGAGCATAATTCAGATATGAGGACATATCCTTCTCAAAAGGGAGTGAATGATGGAAACCATATAGCCTCAAAACTTTCGGCTAATAAGATACACGAAAATCGTGCTTTAATGAAGAGATTGTAGAGTCTTTTTCTTCTTCTGAGCCTTGTAAAAATTGTGTAGAGTAGTCAGGAAGTATTGAGACTTGTATTTTGGACCAAAGTAGAGTATGGGGAAAATAAATAAGAGAGTAGGCTGTAAAATAGTAAAATAGTGATGCAAATAGAAATGTCGGCAAGGAAGACATGAAGGTCCACATGTCCTCTCCTTAATAGAAAGGATTTTACTCCAATGAAAGGCATGCTACTTGTCACTTTCCCAATAGAGAGGATTTGCACCAATAAGGTGGTGAAACTTGTCACACTTTCATTTAAGAGGTTTTGTGAGACTTTCTCCTACAAATAAGAGAGTCTCTTTTGTACATTTTTTTTAACTTTGATTTGAGTAATGTAATGTTGTTCAAATTTTGAGACACTTACACTTGTTCAAAGTTCTCTCTAGATTTGTCTTATTGCTAGACAAATTTCTAGATTCTTCCTTGTAGTGTTAGCCCAACCTCACTCTAGAAACTAAGTGTTGGCCTAACCTCACTTAGAGTCATCTCATAATTTTCATCTCGTCCAAAATATTTACTATTCTTCATGATTTCGCAATATCATTCATCTTCCGTAGAAGATATTCAAATCAAAATAATGAAGAAGATCAAAGCATGAAATGCAAGGTTTGCATCAATGGTGAACCGTTCCATCTTAGTGCAAAAATAAGTCATAACAGTGACTTATTGTTCTAGATAACCTTGTGCATGGAATTAACTTGGTTTGATCATAAGGAATATGGAGTTTGAAAAAAGATTGCATTGATAAATAATAGTAACAATAAAATTCATAAAGTTATTTCAATTCCAACATTTGTGATATATTGTCACTCTTTTCCTTCAGTTATTTTTCCATCTTCAACTCTCGATCTAAATCATAGTAGTATTATTAATTGGTTAGTTATTTATTACAAAAATATATGCAAACCACCTCCAATATCACATCTCTTCATCTTGAAAGATATATCTATTGTCATAACCATTAATTATTTGTAGATTGGACAACCCTGAACTGTTGACTCAGTCCGCTTGCCGAGTAAAAGAAATAGTATTTGGCATAAACCACCACCAATTTTTCCAGCGTCGTTGCTATGGAATTAACTGGTTATCAGGTAGTTTTATCCTTCATTCTGGATAAGTAAATTTTGTGAATAGCTAACTTCTAACTGTAAATCTAACTTTAGATTAGACTAACTTCTCTAAACTATTTCTCTTTCTAGTTTTTGGTTTATTTTTCATTTTTAAATTTTGTGAATAATGATGTCAAAGCCCTTAACAAAGGACCAACCACTAGGGCAATGACCAGAAGAATCTAAGAAGAGTGGGACTCTGCTACTCCAAGTAGCAACATTCTTTTATACATGTTTGAAAGATCCATAACCTAGTGGTATAACCTAGAGGTATAACCTAGAATCAAATTTAAAATTTCTTGCTTAAAAGTAATATATAATTTTGGTTTGTATTTTGGCCTTGAGTGAATTAGAGTTAGGGTTACATTTCTAAAACCTACATAGGGTATAATTGGGTTTAATTACCACCCACATTAAACTTTAGGTCGATCATTAGATCTAAATTGGTCATATTTTTCACACACACTCACACTTACCTTGTGACTAGAATTAGGTGCCAACTTTGAATAATTTAGAATTCAAATTTCCCTCTCATTTCTTTGTATCCTTGGCCGACCCTTTCTACTATAAATGAATGTGCTTGACTATGGAAAATGCATATAAAATATATTAGAGTTATGCTGCCCATATTGCAAGTAAATCTCTCCTTATCTCCTCTCTCTAGGCTAGACACCTTGTTTGATCTCTCTAAAATTCTCAAGTGATTAGGCCTAACCTATCACTCTCCACACTCTTCATGGAACTCTTAGGATCCAAGGGTTCTTTGCAATCTGATACAAACCATCTCGACAAATAGATGACTAAGGACACAACAAACACTTCACAATGAAGTCAGTCATCTCAACATCCAAGACAAGGCCCCTTAAAACTTCAGAAGGACCTCAACAGAAGAAGAACTGGACATAGGCTGGAGCATCAAATGTTCATTCTTCTGTTCTTTTTAAAAGACAAATTTAAGTAAATAAATTGGGCTAACTTTGGGGGTCCAAATAGAAGAATAAGCTAGAGTATAATGTGCTTAGTAATTTGAGTAGGGTGTGCTTAGTAATTTGGGCTTGTGCCAAACCCACCTTTCATGACATGTGCACCTAGGTTTAGAGTTTCTTTAACCTACCTTCTAGAAGGTTTCTCACAAATGACACCCTTACCCCTCTCACTCTTGCTCCCCAAGTCACTCTCTTCTATATAAAGGGGGCCTTGCCTTATGTATTTTTACACATTGAATTTTGAATAGAAAAGAAACTCTGTCAGAGTATTTAGTGAGCTGAGTCTCCTAAAGGTTCTTGGGTCTTATCTTGTGAGTGTAGTGCACTTCAAGTGGCGACTCTTCATCACTCATCTTGGAAGCTCCCATCCTTCCAAGTGACGTTATCCATCTTCCATTCCATAAGCTTTCTCTCATATTTCTCTTTTTTGTTTCTTCCATTATGCGTTCCATAATTCTATTTCTATTTGCTTATTTGTTTTTCATTTTTTATTCGGTCATCATCTTGCTTCCTTCGATCTTATGATATTTTAATTCTTGTATGTCATCATCATCATCACCTTATATTGTGTTTTTCTCTTTGTCCTTTAAAAGTGAACCTTCACACTTAGTTAACCACTTCGTTAAGCTCGTTTCCAGTGGGAATCTTCTTTAGGTTTCTCACCATAATTGCTAATTCAAAAAATCCTAAACAAAGTGCAACCCATAAAATGTGCAATCCTAAAATCAACTCACATCACAACCTCTCCTTGACCTCCATTCTCCATTTCTTCTGCATATAAGTCCATGAAGCCAAGAACCAAGCCAATCCATGGAGGTTTCAAGCTATCATTTGGTATCATGAGCTTGACTATAGTTCAAGCTAAGTTATCTTCAAATATTTTTTCTTTCATTTTGTGTTGTTTAATTCAATTATGTGTTGTTCATCATGTTACTTTCTTGTCTTGAAGTTAATTCACCATTTGAATTGTGTTCTAAATACTTTTTTTCGGTTCAATTTCTTTCACTCTACTTGAACCATCAACATTTTCAATTTAGGAATTCAATTTGGGCAAACTGTGTAGTTTTTGTTAATTTTGCTTAAGTCTCTTTTAATTGTTTGGTTAAATTCTTTGTGTTCGAGTCATTTTAATTTCTAAATCCATTTCAAGTTATGTCAAGTCATGTTAATCCATATATGTCATCAATTCTAAGTAGTACTTTCATTCAATTTTTAATTGCTTGTTTTGTTTGATTTCTGCAAGAGTTGGAAGAAAAATTTAAAGAATATAAAATTTGTTATGCCTTTGATTTGCTTTTATTTTCTATATTTGGATTCTATACTTGTTAATTAGTTTAGTAAAATGTTCATAGAGTTAGAATTTCTATTGTGTCTTGAGTTTGTGTGCCAATTTTCATTGCATTCGTTGAGGTTTCATATTTTGAAAATTTCCATAAATTGAGTGCTAGTAGAAATTATTTTTCATAATTTGATTCACTATCAAAAAATTTTGAAATTTTGGATTTAAGTACCTTGTTAGAAAAAAACATAAAAAAATTATATCAAAATTCAAAATAGAAAAAAATATGAAAAATCATATACAAAAGTCTATTAGATGAACTTTGCCGAGCAGGTTGAATGTGCACCCAATTTGATGAACTAAGCTGAAAAATTGCCAAAGATTTATTAAAATTAATTGTTGTGGTGTTTTGATGAAATTCCAATGCCATTTATTCAGATAATTGATCATATTTTAAGTGATAAGAATTTTAGAAGCCGAAACCAATTACATCTTTTATGATAAATCATGCAATTGTATTAGTGTTTTGACTTATATTCTTTCATAATTTTGGTTTTGTTAATCTACTCTAGTTCAAAGTTTAGGTTCAATCTTTGTGTGACAACATTTAATTCAGCACCTTAATTTCAATTTTTCATTTTATTCTTACTCAATTAGTGTTTGTCAATATCAATTCCTTTTGCAGTAGTCCAATTTCAAATTAAACTTTTGTTGCCTTTTTAATGTGTGACCTCTACTTAGATGTTGGAAAATCTTTGGTGTTGTGGAGCTAGGAGAAGAATATGTTGACTCAAGTGTATTCAAGCTTTGAAGAATCCAAATACTTTGAGTTTGATTGAAGGCTAGATGTGCTTGCTGTTGCTGGGGTGTTTTAGAATAGGATCTGGGGTAGATTATCTGTGTAAATCCACTCTTGATTGAATCCAAAGCTTAAGTATTTTCAAACCTTCTGAATTGAAAGTGTTTTTCAAACTAAGTGAAAAAAACCTGTTGTTTTGTCGAAACAACCGATTGTTTTGCTCTTAGGTGTTTTGAGAAAGGTTGAAAACTGTTTTTGGTGGTTGACTTGCTATCAAACCAAAACAACCGATTGATTCGCACATTCAACCGATTGTTTGTTTTCAAACCATAACAGAAAGCTGTTTTGAGCTTTGACTGAGTTTTAAATGATTTTGTAACTGAATGCGCTCCTGTTTTAAATGCTTTGACCAGTCTTTGAAAGCTATAAAGAGTTTGTTCAGATTTTGTAACAAACAAGAACTGAGATTTAATCATAGAAAAACAAATTTGAGTTTTTCATTGATTTTTCTTTTCAAGAGTTAAAGATTGCTTTGATCAAGAGAGAGTGTTATAGGATTTTCATTTGAATTGATTTTAGATCATTTTGTAACAAGTGTAATCCTTCTGTACTTTGTGTAAACTCTAGTGTGTGAGGCCAAGAGGTGTTGTGTGCTCTTGAGGTTGTCAAGATCAACATTCTTTGTGGTGTATGTGTTGAGCCAAAGGAAGTGTGTGTCTTGAGGGGATCAAGGTCACTTCTTTGGTGGTGTGTGTAAATAATCCAGGTTTGGTTACTTAGTGGATTCCCTAGTGGTTTCTGGGAAGACTGGAAGTAGCTCTTGGTTTAAGAGTGAACCAATATAAACTGTGTGGGGCATCTCTCTCCCTTAAACTCTTTAATTTCAGTTTGTATATTTGTCAACTGGTATAAACAACCGATTGTTTCTGCAAAACAACCGATTGTTTATGCAAAACAACCGATTGTTTTTCTGGTGTTGTGTTAAATTGCTTTGTGTTTTTGGCAAACTGAATTCTGAATCAAGTTTTCTCAAAGGAATTTCATTCTAGACTAAAAAGTTTGCGAAAACCCTCTT
>Ga0123342_1004895_pt1 | contig 20020 bp, 5 predicted proteins | sample Turbeawhitnodule_FD_89960 | JGI IMG/M metagenome (GOLD analysis project Ga0123342, IMG submission 89960) | Root nodule microbial communities of legume samples collected from Mexico - Turtle bean Mexico white nodule | ecosystem: Host-associated > Plants > Roots > Nodule | place: Mexico: Nepantla... | reverse complement strand
TGAGCTCCATATAAATAATGCCTCCAAATCTTCAAAGCAAACACCACAGCTGCCAACTCTAAGTCATGAGTTGGATAATTTCTCTCATGAACTTTGAGTTGCCTTGAAGCATATGCAACTGGTTATTCAGCAATATTATTCGGTTCTTTTAGACCTCAAACTCAGTAAATGAACTTTCTTTGACTTTCATCAACCGAAAGTCGAACTCATTCACAGGATACTCACAAATCAATACACCTTAATAACAATCTCAACACGGTATTTTTTTTTCTGAAAATACTATGTCTTGATTACACTTTCACATCATTCCATATCTTATATAACACATCAATACACAATTCAATCATATCATATTTTAAACTTTTTCTAAACAATCCAAACATATCTCAAAATTTACTAACTAAGTTCCAAATATATGTTATTTAAATCATTCATCATCTTAAATCAACAATCACTTCTCATCGAACATCTCCTTTTAAGTAATTTAACAACTATACCATAATTTTAATTACAATAATGATACATACTTAATATACTTGTCATCCATGTCATATAACATACAAGAAAATAAAATAGTCATAAACTGGACACAAAGTCATTGTTCCTGAAGAAAGGCGATCAAATAACAATCTAAAATACACTGGAAAACTGGTGAAAAAATTACAAAGCTACAAGAATGAGATGCATTTACAACCAAAACATTGGCTTTTGAATAAGATTGAAAGATGCAAGCTTGATCACTGTTGAACTAAGTTCAGTTTTTCAATATATATTAACTCAATCCAATAATACAATTTAAATTATTCCCTATATTATGAAATAAATACATGGATAGAAATTTAAAGTGCTGCAATGTGATCAAATGACCCTAAAATCCACTTAGCTATCACAAGGTCCACTATTCACCAAATAAAACAAGATTTTTTTTCCTCAAGTTTACATGTAAAGAAAATTCACAACTCTAACCAAAATTCTTATTCAGCTTTATTAGCACAAGATCCACATGTAATTGGTGTCATGAATGCAAAGGTTCATAAGGAAGCAAAATTGTAAACATATTCTCACATGAATTACATAAAGTGGTTCAACTTCAACCATTTCAATCAATATATATTACTTTACTCTTAAAAGAAATAATCATGCAAGCAAAAATTGGAGATGGTGACTTCGTCACTCTCATATACAGATCTTCTAACCTAGGGTTCTATTGAAAAGAATAAGAGTAGCTTCCTTTACTTGAACTTTAAGTAGATGCTCACTAAGAGCTCCAAATCTACCAAAAGCCTAAAGGTAATTAACCTGCACCACAAAGTCCTCATAAAAATCTAAAACTAGGACCCTGAGTTAACAAAATTAACCCTGAAGCTAAAAGAATCATATGCAAAGCATAAACCTAATAAGATCAAAATTAACTCAAAACAAAAAGGGTTCACTGCCAGGAGTCCAATGGCAGACTCCGATCACCAAACTGATAAGCGAGGAGGTTAGAATCTTAGAGAGAAGAGAGAGAAAATGAAAAAAGAGGAACAAAACTAAACTTAGAGATTCTGATCGGACAGTAGTCTTCGTTGCCGATCATCAAACTGATGAGTGAGGAGATCATAATTTTAGAGAGAATGGACAAAAAGGAAAAGGGAAACTTTTAGAGAAATAGTGGTTTTAGAATATATGGCCTTAAACGAGTGGGGGTTGAATGGTTTAAGAGAGGTTTTTGAAAACTTTTCAATTTTTAACAAAATTCTTTGTGTGAATCCATAACAGAAATTTGGTTATCCAAGAATATAAGCACTAAATCAGCAAAGCAACAAAAAAACAATCTGTTGTTTCTTCGAAACAATCGGTTGTTTATATCAGAAAAGCTTAAAACAAAATTTAAATGAATTTAGGGTAAGAGCTACATCCAGTCCCTAAAAAACTATTGGGTAATCCACTAAGTAATCAAACCAGATTACAACACACAAACCACTAAAGTAGTGACCTTAAACCCTTAAAGAAACACACTCCCTTTGGCGAATCACACACCAAGAGTATTGATCTTGACCACCTCAAGAGCACATCACACTTGTTTATAGAACAAACTGAAATCAATACAATTGTAATCCTATTCCACTCTCTTTGAAAACCCAAAGCTGAATGTTCAAATCTTGAAATCAACTTTTTCACAACTGAAAAACTCAAACATGTTTCTCTTCACTGTTTGAAAATATAAACAAACTATTTATATTTTCCAAAGATTGGTCAAAGCATTTAATGAAGGAGCGTATTCAATTGGAAATCATTTAAAGCACATTCAACAACCAAAACAAAATTCTGTTAGGATTTTCAACCGATTGTTTGGTTTGGCAGTTAAGTCAACCAAACTAAAACAAGTTTTCAACCTTTTCAAAAACTCATAAGAGTAAAACAACCGGTTGATTCGACAAAAAAACAGGTTGTTTTTCACTTAGTTGGAAAAACACTTTATTTTTTAAAAGGTTTTAAATCACATCAGTTTTAGATTCAACAAAGGAGTGGATCGCATCCTATTCTACCAAGATCCCTCCCAAAACACAACAACAACAGCCTTGCATCAAACAAATAGGATTTGAATTATTCAAAGCACTTGATCACTCTTGATCAACAAGTGGTTCTTTTAAAATAAAACCTGAATCACTGAATTTTCTATTTATATGTCATTTTCATTTTAATAATAAAATATTTAGGTATCATTTAAAATATACTACTTCTAATCTAAGGTTATTTTCTAAATCTTTACAATTTTTGCAAGTTAAAATTAACTTATATAAAATTTATGACAGAATTTTTATAAATTAATTTTAACTTAAAAATAATTTCTTTTATTTTTTTTCATTAATGTTACGTATAAGCTTATGATATATTTAAGAGTCAATTATCATTAACTTTCAGCTATTAAAATGGGTCTGATACAAATAATTGATTCATTTGAATAAATACAAATGCATGAGATAAATTTTCAAACAAATTCTATCATAAAATTAAAAATTTGGCATACCCATTATACCAAAATATAACATGTCATTTAACTAAAATAATCCATTAACTTTTATACACTTTTATTCTGCATCGATTTTAATTCTTAAAGACTATCACAAAATTGGGTTGACTTAACAAGTTGTCTACTTGGCCGAGTGGTTAAGGCGTGTGCCTGCTAAAGTACTCGGGGTTTTTCCGCAAGAGTTTGATTCTCTCAGGATTCATTCTTTTATTTTTTATTTTTTATTTTTCCACTTTTATTTTTTATTTTTCTATCTTTGGTTGGGTTTTGAACTTCGTTAAAGCTATGAAGAAAGAAATTTGCAGCAGAGGGCCCACAAGTGTGAGTTGTGAACTGGGGAAGGTTGAGTTGCATCCTCAGCCTGCACCAGACATCACCTCTCACTCAAATCCTTCTTGATATTTCATTTTAAAAAAATCATTAATATCATGCAATAATTGCTTTTAAAAGTTAGTTCAATTCCATTTTTCATATTCAATTTCAATAAAATAATCCCTCAATATATTCCTATTATTTTTGCACAATATTCTTATTCTCTGAGACAAACCATTGGTTGCAACTGTGACTGTACTGTACAATTCACTTGCCCATCATCTGAACCACTCCTTCCTGGGATCTTCAACACAATGAATGCATAAGCCACCAACAAAATTACGCAAAGTCTTTCAGTTTTTTAAAATTATTATTTTTTATTCTTAGTTAAGTAGTCATTCAAAGTAATATTTATTAATATTCTGATGTAATATCAGCAAATAACGTTTTAATAAAGTTTACAAATATAAAAAATATATATAATTTATCTATCATAAAATAAATACTAAAGATCAAAACTAATAATTTTAATTACATCCATACGTTTTATACGACTGGAAAAACTGTTTCAATTTTTACAGATAAAAACTAAAAAATCATAAGTATCAAAATGAAAACTTACTCAGAAATTATAAAATATATTTAAATCTTATAATAGAAAATTTACACAACTAATCAATTAAACGTAGTTTTGAAATAGTTATAAAAATTCATAAAAGTTTACTGTAAAGGATAATTTATTTTAATTCAGATTTGAAAAGGGCAAAGTGGGGAAGTGAATAATCTATCTGGAATAGCATTTGGTTTCTCCCAATGGACACACATTAAGCATTGGTCATTAAGTGTCTTTCAATTCTGCTTACCAAGTCTCTTTGAGCAAGTGGCAAGCTAGGGCTAATGTTGAAGTAGATGGCATTTATGTTGGATGGATATTATTATTGTTATTTTCCAAAGTCCACATTGTGAATTCATTGCAACTACCTATATATTGAATAGGTGTAATTAACTAGTCACATACAACTCATTGAAAATGAAGCTAGTTATTAAAGGGATTAAGTTGTTGTAGATTGTAATTAATGAGTTTAAGAGTGTGTTTAAAGAAATTTTATGATTTTTAATTTAATTTTGTCATATTATTTTGATTTTCATTCAAGTATTTTATAAATTCGTACTACCATTAATATTTTATTTATTAATATAAATACATGTAAGGTTATTAAACCAGTAGTTTCATTCATCAACTTTTCGAGTTTAAGTGTCTAGTAGTGATTCACTAGTTAACTTGTGAGTAAATTTATTTTTTGGCAAACTCGGATTGGACTTGGACAGACTTGATGAATTTGGTGCAAACTTGCGGGTTGGAGGCTGAGTTAACGAGTTATGGAAAAAAATGGCCAAAATGACGTTTGTTTCGTTTAATGTTAGGATTTAAGACTCCTTTTCATATTGGATTTGCGAACTCGTGAGTATATATCGTGCATTCGCGTTTCACTTGATCGTTGTCATCTTGTCTCGCCATCATTGAACTAATGTTGTTGATTTATTTTGATTGATTTTATCTGAGGAATATTCCAAACAGAGGTGATGTGATATTGAAATTGAAAACATACAGATGAAGAAAACTTGTAAATAAGTACAAGGTTTTGTTAGAGAAAGTCCAACGTCCATAATTTTGATTAAGTGTTTAAATACAATAAAGCATAAAACATGGTCATGCATCGATTGTAAGACGAATGGTTCATTCAATAACAGATCATGAAAGACACAAATGTTTCGTCTGTCAGATGATACAACATTGTGCAATCTTACTTTACATCTGATAAGACATCAATATGTTTAGACTATTTAAGAATAGTTTAAGCTAACATCGTATTTGTCAAATATATATACACTTATTACATGTAACAGGAAATTCTTTCCGTTGCCAAAGAGATATATTCAAGCACAAGTCACATAAATTGATCCATTGGATATAGAACAAACATTGTTTTTTTAACAACAACATGACCCAAACGTTATTCAAATTTGATCCAATTATCTGCTTAGTACGATGTGCACTTTTATCATATTTTGGTACAAAAGGTTATGCTACCTAGGAAGATAAGTACTATCAATTACCTAAGAGATATAAAGAAGAAAAAACATTTAAATTTGTATGAAGTTCATTTAATGCACAATCCACTATCAAGTTGCTAGAGAAATAAATGACATTCAAGTGAGTTGAAGCTACTCAATGCCCTAAAAGGATTTGCAACAACTACATTTTTCTAAAGCTTATGTAAAGTTACCTTTCAAGAAGAAGAACAAGAGATAGCATGTTACACTATGGTGAAAGCTACTTAGATTTTTTGTGACTTAAAAAACATCATAAAGAATACTATGAGTGTTCATATGACAAATTAGGAAATAGTTCTTAAACATTGTAATTTTCAAAAGACGTAATCCTTCCATAGTAGACAAAACCAAATGATTTGTTGATCATACCTCACGTCATGCTTCATGTTAGTCAAGAGTCGTTGTTTGGGAAAGAGTATAAACCCTAAAAGTTTTGTAGTTTTATTAGTGTGAAGATACCTCTTCATTAATTTATTATGCTTAGATATTTAAAAGATTATATTGAAATTATTGAATGTTAAACTTAACTTGAACTTATATGATTTGTTCTAAAATATATTTTAATTTCGTTATTATTACCTGTGGTTGAGTAACCATTTGTCTTCGTTTTAAAATATTTTAATTTAACTTAATAACGACAGAATGAAATTAACTCCTTGAAAAAAAAAATTGTCCTTTAAGTTACCTTAACTCGCTCAATAATGTAAGATTAATGAAAATTTTCTTTTTAATGTTTTCCTTTTCTTAATTTCTCATGATTGGTTTCAACTTGATTTATTGAACTTAAAATATATTATATGAATATTGTATTTGGTTGTATGTGGTGTTTGACAATATATGATAATGATGTCTTGTGAATTATGTGAATTTCATTTAATATTAAGATAGTGGAAATAATTATATTCGAACACTGAAAATAATTTGGATACATTGAATTGACACGTGTATATAAAATTGGTGGATTGATGTATAAATGCACATGATGAGATAAGTCACATATATACTTATTCGAATAGTATGCTAAATAAGTTTGCAATTTGTAATATTAAGTATATTAACTCATTATTTAAAGTAGATACTCTTATTTCATTATTGATCTAAAACATATATATTAAAACATCAATTGGTGAGATATTGAAGGAAGTTATTGTATCACTTTTATAGTTATATGTGCAACGATTTTGCTCTAATTTACGAAGTTGAATTTTCCACATAAAAAGAAATTTAGAATGAGTCACATGCTAATCTTGGTGAAATATGTTTGATATGATTATTCGAAAATACAAGTTACCTTAATATCATATAAAATACAATTGAATATTCTTATAGTTTTGAATCACTTTCTTTAATTAAGAATATGATGTGATGTAGATTGTGATTATGAAAGTAAATTTTTTATATAATAATTTATGATAACTTATAACAAAAATAAAAAAGATGTTAACCATGCAAGTTATTTTAGTCTTATTTTATTATAATGACTAATGTGATCATATTTAATAAAAATATATAGTTTTTTTTATCAGCAAATAAAAAAATAATTGTCTTAATAACAATTCTAAAAGAATTTTAAAAAAAATTATATTTAAGTCATTCTCTTTATAATAAATTATATATAATTTCATAATATATATATATATATAATACAAAATAAAGTGCTATATATTTAATCAGATTTAAGGTAGTATATGTTTGATTTAAGATTTAAAATAAAAGAAAAATATTAATATTAGTTTATTTGAAAGCTCTTTTTACGTGTTTTTTAATTCATTTTATTTATCAGGAATATAAAATTACATTTCATATAACTTGCTTCTAAGAAAAAGAAAACGCCAAGAAAATCTAAGTCAATAGTTATTACTTACGTAACAATTGTTTCTAAGAATATAAGTGACATATGATTACAAGCTGTTAAACTGGATATAACATGTTTGAAAATGAAATAAGATAATCTCAAAATTAATCAGCACTTTTAACACGTGTACGTGGTGATCTAATGCAAATTTTTTCGTTTTTAATTTGATCCATAACGGAACAGGTTGAGTTTGGTCAGAGTAATATAAATTACATTTTTTTAAACAAAAGAAAATAATCTTTATCTTTTTCAACGAAATTATAAAAATAATTATTAAATAAAAATTAATTTTAAAAAACAAAAATAAATAATTATTATATTAATTAAATTAAATACTATCTTAGATAATAAAAAAATATTAATATCTAAAATAGTTTTTATTATTAATAAAAAAATTATAAATAATTTTTAAATTAATATTTAAATTAGTTAATAAATTTTTAATTATTAATATTTTAATTTAAAATAAGTTTTTTAAAAATTAATAGAGATTAATTTAAAATATAAAATAGTTAATAAGTAAAATTTAGATAATTAATGATTAGATATCAATTTAAAAACTATTTTATAATTTTTTATTAATAATATAAATTAATATTTAAATAATTTTATTAATTTATAAAATAATCTTTAATTTAGTCAATATAATAAATAATTATTTTAATATTAATTTTTAATTTATTTTTAGAAATAACTAAATTCAACTCTATTTTAATACTAAATCAAACCTTCCAATGAATTGGTCACCATTGTTGACTTTAAATGGTCAACTACAAAATTAAATGTATTAGCCAAGTGTTAATTCAAGAGTAATTGAGTTTTGTCTTTCTTTCAAAAAAATATCTCGCAAACCAAATTACGTTATTAACCTTTCGGGTAGCGGTGACTTTCTGGGTTACAATTGAAAAGTAAACATGAATATATGACTCTTAATTTTTTATTCTTAAATTTTTGGACCAAGACATTAAGCTTTTATTCGTAAATATTTGGACTAATACATATACAATTTTTTATTCAACATTAGGTAATAAAATGAGAATATTAGTTTTTATTTTTTGTGAGTATGAGTGAACTTGATACTAAAGAACGTTTGGAAAAAAAATTCTTATAAAAAATGAAATATTTTAAAATTTTATAAGTTAAAAAAAAATAAAAAATAATACTAAAGAGCTCCAAAAAATTAATTAATCTAGTTTTAACTTAGTAAAAAGATATTGTATTTTTAATAACATTCTAGAATTCGTTAAAATCATTGTCAAAATGATCCTAAGATAAATAATATTTAATAAAGAAGAAGTAAACGAAAAACCGTGTTGAAAAAATGTAACTAATACATTTCAAATGTTTTTCTGTTAAGCATTTCTAATAAATTAAAATTAAAATTAATAAATATTTATTAACTCTCCATATATTAATAATTTTGCATGCTTTTATTTAATAAATAAAACAAGTATACTAAACGTGAAAACCGTTTTGAAAATAAACGTAATCAATATATTTCATACGTTTTTGTTAAAAATCTCTAGTGAATTAAAAGTAATAAATATTTGTCAACTCTCCATATATTTTTTATTTTATTTTTTTAGGTTTTTATTTAATAAATAAAGTCCTCTACAATAAAAAGCTCAAGTAATTATCAGTGAAAATAAGCTAACTAGCAATAATACAAAACACAGGAAACAATGATAATAAATTATGAGAAGTGTAATCCATTTGTCAATGACATTTTTGTAATAAATATAATATTTATTATGCCAGTTGAAATTAGAACCAATAATAAGTATCTATTATATGTATAAAATCATCATAATAGGTTATTTATTATTTATTATGTGAGTTCTAGTTCTATTTCTCATGAAATGTTACAGTGACATTTTTATAAGAAACTTAAAATTTATTATGTTAGTTCTACTATGTTTATTTACGGTAGAACTATAATAATAAGTGATTTACTATGTCAATTTTAATTATTTTATTTGTAATTAACATAGGTAGAACTATAATAATAGGTGATTTACTATGTCAATTTTAATTGCAATTAACATATATTTTCTATGTAAATTTTTATACTCACTCTTCTCTCTTTTCTCTTCACTATCATTAAAATCTTTATCATTATTTTGAAATCCTACTTTAGAATTCTCGTCGCTCTTCTCAATTGTAGTAAAAATCTTAAGGTTTTATTTAAATGAGTTTAATCTATTTAAAAATTTATAGTCTAAATTTATTTTGTTACTTTCATAAATTTTTCAAGTTAGATTGTAAATTTTCAAAGATTTAACTAAGCATGTGTGAACATTTTTTTTTTATTAAAAACTTATAGAAAAGAAAAATATAAAAGTTGATTTTTTACAAATTAAAATTAATTTATACATAAAATACAAAACAATGGTACAAAACATTATAGCTTATGTCATTGATGTATGATATTATTGCGTTGGAGAGTAGTTATTAGGTTGAATTTTTTGGAGGTGTTGCTTGTTTTGCTTGAACACGTTTATTGCAAGGCAATTTTTTTTGTTCTTCAGATTTTGACAATAGTTTTCCTCAGATGAAATTCAGTTTACCATCGAAAAAAATTATGCATCAAATTTGTAAATTTTTTCATATAATTTTTCTATTTTTTACTTATATATATATATTTTATTTTTTTTATTTTTTTTTTACTTATATAACTTATAGAAAAAAATAATTCTTTCCATTTTTATCTACTAAGAATTCTTATAAAAGGGTACATCTCTAATATATAATATATTTTCTTTTCGTTGAAGGTAAGGTAGTATCAACGTTTATGTGATTTTTTCCCCCGTAAAATATGTTGTTACGATGAATTTCGAATTAAACCAATATCAATGTTTGTTCTCAAAATTATCGAATAATGAAGACAATCATTTTGAGTATATTGTATGAATATAAAAGTGAAAAAAAAATATATGAATGAATTTAGTTGTACTATTATTTAAATAGTGTTTTTTTAATGAAATAAACATATTTATGCTTTTTTAATTAAAATTAAGTTTTTTTTTTTACTTTTTAGACTGTAAATTTATAGTAATTTTTTTAATTACATAATTTTAAAGATATTTATTTTAAGTTTAATCAAACTGACACATTAATTCATAGATGACCAGTATTGAAGAGCATCAAATTGCAACCAATTGACTAGTAAAAGGATTGAAAAATTTGATTTTACTATTCTTTATTTAAAATTTGTCATGTTTTTATTTTATTTTTTCATTTGACACTTTCTAATTTTGAATGTCCTCCTAAAATGCTGAATTATTTTTCTTCAAATTTTATAAATCTATAAATTTTTGAATCTTTAATTGACACCAAATAAGTTCATTAAAATCTAAAATATCAAATAATAATAATAATAAAAATCTTACAAGAAAGCAAAAAGTAGAAATATTCCTACAATTTTTAAAAATTTACAATATTTTAATATTAAAATAGTATTTTAAAATATCAATCTAATAAAATCCTCCTAGTTAAAATTAAGATAATATACAAAAGAATGTGAAATTTAAATATTATATATATATATATATATGTATAATGTTGAAATTATTAATTCCCAACATAAAGATATTGTGGAATAAAAATGAAACTTTTATATATATATATATATATATATATATATGTGTGTGTGCAATTTAAGCTTAACTTATCTTCTAGGTTTAATTATATTTTTTCCTTATTATTTATTTATTAACCTCTATTAATAAATTTTTTGAATTAAGTCTTTCAATTTTAAAATTTAGTTGATGTAATTTCAATCAAGTATCTCAAATTTTAAAAATATATATTAATAATAATATACTTTTGTTTATAAGCAGAAATTGACGTTATTAATTTATAAATTGTTGCATTGCGTTTATTATAGATAATGTTGTATGTAAATTAAAATTATAAATATTTTTTTTTATTTTTTTCTACTAAATGAAAAGTGATCACATAATTGTATTTTTAAAATTTGTTTTTTTTTATCAGTAATAAGATAAAACAAAAAATAGACTAGAAAGTAATTAAGTCTGTTGCTTAATTTAGCTTTTACAAGATAAAAGTTACAATAATCCAATAAAATAAAACAAATAATACAATACATGAACCAGATGTTTTCCCTAATGTTTTCCCTAATAACACATTTTGCCAAAAAAGGTTTCCCAGGATGTTTTCCCATTATTTATACAGCATTCTTTACGAATTGTGAATTAAAAAAAACAACTCAACTTCTTTCCCTAAAAAAATTATTAAATAAAAATTAATTTTAAAAATAAATAACTATTATATTTACTAAATTAAATACTATTTTTAAGAATAAAAAACTTTTGACTTTTAAATTAATTTTTATTATTAATAAATAATTTCTAAGTTAATATCTAATTAATTATTAACTTTAAAATCTAATAACTAATTACTAATTTTTTTATTAATAATAAAAAATATTGTATATATAATAACTTATTTTAATTTATAAAATAATATCTAATTTAGTCAATATAATAAATAATTATTTTTTTATCTTTAAAATTGATATTTATTTAATAATTTTATAGTAGTATTTTTTTAGAAAAATATAAAAGTAAATAAATATAAAGATTAATTCTAAACAAAAAAATTAAATGAATTGAAATTCTGGATAAAACTACTTTATTATCTTAATTATATAATATTTAACTTTTGCAAGATTAAAAAAGGTAAATTAATTAATTATATATATTTTTTAAATAATGGTGTTGACTCGCCTATTTTGAAAATTTTGTAATAATGGGATGGAATAAGTGAAAATTTTAACTATACTTATATCAAATATAAAATATATATTCATCTCGGTATATCAATAGATATAAAACTTGGATTTTTTTCGGGAAATAACGGATGTGAAGTAATAAAAAATAAATCACAATGGATAGATTGCTGAATAGAATAACAAATGAACTGTAATTTAAAAGATAAATGATACTTTCCCTAATTATATATAATTTTTATGTAATTGATTTAGATGTAAATGATATAAGAAAATATTAAAATAATAATATTAAAAATTGTAATTTAATTATATAAAAAAATAGGATTCTCAATATATCATTATCAATTTACTTCCTGGATAATTGTTGATTGAAAAGAAAGATATTTATAGCATACAATTATTATGGGAAAAAGTGGTGATATAGAAATGAATTATGAAAAGATAATTTTGGATGAAAAATATAATTATTTATTTATTTGATAATTAATTAGTAAGTATAGAGTGGAGCCCACAATGATGAAGCGTAGGTGTTGTGATGAGTCGAGAAAGAGGGAAGGGAAGGAGGGTTCCTATAACCGCGTGAATTAAGTAGGAAACGTTGGCAAAAGCGACCATAAGTTGAAGCGCCCGTAATCGCGTTTAGAAACTAGATTACGTCCTCCCAACAAATAGAAATAGTCCTACATTACACACACGCGCCCACATGAGACGCTAGGACTATAAATTCCCCTTCCCATTCCTTCCTTTTTTCCCACACCAAAACCAAGACAAAACGTCCCAGCATATGTCTCAGAGGCCCACGGTTCCACACTCTTCTTCCATAGCCTGTGGCCTCCATTCCCATCTCCTGGTCTCCAGTGAGATGAACCCTAATTCCAATTGGTCCCAATAGCTTCAAATTTCTCTACTTTCCCATCTCATTCTTTTTACAAAACCACTAACTCTACTTATAACCCTTATTCATTCCCATTCTCATTTTCCGACACAACAAAAACATCATGGGTGTCAAAGGTTTCGTAGAGGGAGGCATCGCTTCCATCATCGCCGGCTGTTCAACGCACCCACTTGATTTAATCAAGGTCCGCATGCAGCTCCAGGGCGAATCCAACGCTCCCAAACCAGTTCACAATCTCCGACCCGCACTCGCCTTCCAAACCGGTTCAAACCTCCACGTGTCAGCCATTCCGCAGGCCCGCGTGGGCCCCATCGCGGTTGGCGTCCGCCTCGTTCAGCAAGAAGGCCTTGCCGCCCTCTTCTCCGGCGTCTCTGCCACCGTCCTCCGCCAGACACTCTACTCCACCACCCGCATGGGTCTCTACGACATCCTCAAGACCAAGTGGACCGACCCCGCCGGCGGCACCATGCCTCTCGGCCGCAAGATCGAGGCCGGCCTCATCGCCGGCGGCATCGGAGCCGCCGTCGGAAACCCGGCCGACGTCGCGATGGTTCGAATGCAGGCCGACGGGCGCCTTCCGCTGGCGGAGCGGCGCAATTACAAGTCCGTCGTGGACGCCATCTTGCGAATGGCGCGGCAAGAGGGCGTTACTAGCCTCTGGAGAGGTTCATCGCTTACGGTGAACCGCGCCATGCTCGTGACCGCGTCGCAGCTCGCGTCGTATGACCAGTTCAAAGAGACGATTCTCGAGAAGGGCTTGATGCGCGATGGGCTCGGGACCCACGTCACGGCGAGCTTCGCGGCGGGATTCGTGGCGGCTGTGGCGTCGAACCCCGTGGACGTGATCAAGACGAGGGTGATGAACATGAAGGTGGAGCCCGGGGCGGCGCCACCGTACGCCGGCGCGTTGGATTGTGCTCTGAAGACGGTGCGAGCGGAGGGGCCCATGGCCCTCTACAAGGGTTTCATTCCTACGATCTCGAGGCAGGGACCCTTCACCGTTGTGCTGTTCGTGACGCTGGAACAGGTTCGCAAGCTGCTTAAGGATTTTTGAGTGGTAGATCGACGAAGATGACGACGAAAATGCTTCTTTCCTTTTCAAATAAGATCTGTTATGTTTGGCGTTGTGTTGGGATAGTGATGTTGTAGCTCTAGAATGGTAATTTTGTTTCTTATCTTGCCTATTTATCAATGAGAAGTACCTTTCAGTTTTCTAATTGGGTTTTTGACACCATAAATTATAGCTTATGGAAATTGTGATCTTGTTTTTTCTTTCTTGCAATCAACCTTAAGAATTTTGTTTAGGTAATTTGATTCCTCTGGATTAGATTATGAGTTAGAATTTGTGTTTGTGAGTGTTCTTACTTTCCCACAACCCAACGCAACACGGGTCTGGGACCATGAGACGCGTAAAGTCCCTTGCTCTTTGTATATCCGGGTGTAAATAAAGTGCTAAGGAATAGGATTGTTCTTTACTTCTTTTAAACTCATGTTTGTTTTAATGTTCATCTTTCTTCCATTCTTTCTAACCCTTTCTTTCAACTTTATTCTCTGCAATTGGTGGTTGGGTACCAAATGCTACAAACAACTATGAATTATTTATTTCCAAAATTATTGATGGACACCATCTTCTATAAGATATTTTCAGAGATAAAATAAGAGATATTGAGAAAGTAATGGGGTCCTGCTAGAGTGCAACATATTCGTATCTCATTACTCTGTTTATATATGAGAAGGATTATATAACTTTTTAATGTTTTTCTGTAACATTTTAGTCTTTTCAAACATTCTTTATAAAGTTTTTAACATTCTTTTATTTTTTTATATGGCTGTTTAAAACTTGAAACAACTCTCTCTGTTCCTTTCTGTATCTATTCCATTCCAAATATCATCAATTAGGATGGTGATACTTTGAACACATTGACTTCATAACCCAATAAATTATTATTTTAACTATTTTTTGATTTGAATTATTATTATATTTATTATAATTGGTTATCAAATATGTTATTTTCTTTTTCAGTCTCAAAAGAAAATTTTCCCTATCAATTAAGTTTTCGTTACAGAATCCAATAAAAACATTAACTATCAAATAAGCAAATAATAATAATATTATTTGATATTCTTATTACTCAACTTAATTCGTTTTTTTCTTTATAATAAAGAAATATTCAATCTATTCTTTCTCTATTTTTTTTTTGAATTATCTACAGTGTATAGAACCTGAAAGTTTTTATTTTTCTCATCTCAATAAAAATAAGCTTCTGTAAATTTTAATCTTAAAGTTTTTCTTATTAATTTTTTTGATTTAAAACATTATAAGAGATATTTTACTTCTTAATAAAGAAATTGATATCACTTATACACACACACACACATATATATATATATATATATATATATATATATATATATATATATATATATATAACATTTTGAATCTAAACTTAAGAAAATCACATTTTCATAAATAAGAGCTGCCAACTTGAATATTAACACAGGAGACAACTTCTTCTTTAATCTTAACATTATTCAAGATATTATTTATTAAATAATTGATTGATAGAAACAGCAGTCCACTTAAAACCCCAAATTTTATTTAATTATCTTTGATTTTTTAAGACATAAGCTTGATAAATGCTATGATTCAAAAAAAATTGAACCACTAATTAAATTTTTGTTTTTAGTATTTATTTATTTATATATTAATATAATTAATTATTTTGAATGTAAAGATAAAAAAATATTTAAGAATAACATTGATATAATTAAAATACACTGAATATTTTATTATTAGAGTATATATAAATAAAAAAAATTGTTATTCAAGATCTATTTCAATATAATCACAATCTCTTTGAAAGTTATTTTTTTTCTCTTTTATTTTTACTTTAAGATTCTACTACTTCCTTCATGAAACTAACGATCAGAGGTCATCAATAGACTTTTGACACTAAAGCAAAATTATGAATTTTAGTTAGAATAAGTTCATTTTTGCTCTTTTTTCTTTCGAGTCACTTTTGGTTTTAGTATTTGTATGAGTTGTGTTTGCATGTGGTGGTTATAGTTGTAGAATTAGTCTCTCTTAGTTCAGATTCCTAATGATATGTTTAGATAATTAATCAGGACTTTATGATGTAGGTCAAGCTATATTTGTTTTGTCTTTAGGAGTTAGAGCTCTTTGTGAGCATACTTACTTCTACAATCAAGCAAGGAAAACTAGTTTTACTTTTCAATAGAATCTTATGTTAGAAAATCTGGATGTGAAGGTGATGTGGTCACAAGTTTTAAATTTTCTTACGAAGTTTGTTGTCAATTAAATTATAGTGTTTTGATTGAAATTAAATGAGAAAGTATATTTACTTTTCAATAGAATCTTATGTTAGAAAATCTGGATGTGAAGGTGACGTGGTCACAAGTTTTAAATTTTCTTACGAAGTTTGTTGTCAATTAAATTATAGTGTTTTGATTGAAATTAAATGAGAAAGTATAGAGATGATAGATTTGGTAGATAACATGTTAATGGTGATGGGAATAAATGCTTAAAAGTGTTTGAATTGTAGTGTGAATAAATTGAAGTATATGCATTGATGAATGTTAGTTGTTTGAATTTGAATTTAAATGAATCTAGTTTAAAAATAATGAATTTATAGTTATATAGGTTGATATAGGAGTTTAATAAGAGTGTCAGTCCATCTCTAATCAAGGTAATATCATTCTGATTTTATATGTTTTATAAAATACAAGTTTGAGTATTGGTTTTGGGATGAAATTTTGAAAAATCTCAGTTTTATGAATTTTTATTCTAATATTTTCGCTCAAGTGAAAAATTCTCGCTCAAGTTAGAATATGATAATACAATTACCTTTTTTCGGGTTCATTTTCGCTCAAACAGGAGGATTCTCGCTTAAGCAAAATGGAGTGAAATTTTGGGTTGCTCTAGGTCTATTTTCTCTCAAACGAGGGGATTCTCGTTCAAGTGAGGCCAAATTTCACTTAAACTAAACAAAACTTCTTTTCATTTTTTGTTTGTTTAGCTATTGTACAATGGTTTTTTGTGTGTTAATTTTAATGAATATTTATTCATATATTTACAAGTTAAATATTTGACCTTTCATGAATGTATGACGTGTAAAATGATTGGTGAATCAAGCGAAAATGTGATCAAGATCTAGTATTTTCAGGAAAGAAAATACTGTGTTGAGATTGTTAGGAGAGTGTATTGCTTTTGTGAGACTATATGAAATGGACGATCTTGACTCTACTAGTATATTGAAATCATATAGATAAAGAGTATTAGGTGATGAGGGTCGAATGAGGTTCATATGACTGAGTTTGAGATTTGAAAGAACTGAATAAGAGCAAATCATGTGGATTTACCTGTGTCATATGAGGACGAATTTCCTAAATGGGAGATTGTGTTGTGATAAGAACATGATAATATGATAGGTGCGGGTCTTTGAGTCTAATTTTAATATACTGGTTTTTCAAAAGTAAAGTCAAGTTGTCTATATGTTGGTGTTAGTAGATTTCTTACATGACTGATGTGAAACCTGAGATCATTGTAGACACTTGGCTATATAGTACCGTGTGAATTAAGGATGTATAATGATGATTGATATGCTTGTAATTACAGTCTTTTAAATTCAAAGTTTTATTAAAAATTTTAAAAATGTTAATTTACCCTAATTTCTATTTTATGTTGGTTTTAAAATTTGTGATGATCATATATGTTATACGAGAGTTTAAATTAATCTTGAAAGAGTTTTTCTTTTTTTGATATTTTATTTTGCTATATATGTATATATTTTAAATTTCATATATATATATTGTATGTAACTAGAAAGAGGTTAATCTAAATATCTTTTAAAATTAGCATTTTCATAAAATCATATTTCTCTTAAATACTTTTAGTTATGTTTCCGAAAAAATATCATGAGAGTGATAATCTGACTTTTTTATTTTTTTTATTGTGATAAAAATGTCATGCAACTTTTACTAAATAAATTAATATGTTAAATGATCAATTATTTTCTTTAATTTTTAGAAAACTTGTGTAAAAGTCCCAAAATAATTTATTTATAGACCAATTTTTTTAATCATTTATAGAATTATATCATGATTTATAAACAAGAAAAACTTCTCTAATAGAAAATATTTTTTAAGATTAACTTTTAGAAAATTTAATTCGTAAATTCAACATAAATCTTTTCTTAATTTAACTGATAAGGGTCAGTTACTTAAATCATTTAATTAAAATATCATGAAGGTAACTCTTCTAAAATTATACTTTAAGTAATTATCCATTTTCATTAATAATATACAAATAATTAATTTAATTCATAATTATATAATTAAGATTTATATTAATGATTTAATTAATATGATAAATAGAGTGTACAAGTATTTGCATAATTTAATACAATAAGAAGAAAAATTACACTCTTACAACAAAAAATTTAATTTTATTAGTTTTATTTAACTAGCACATGTTTGGTTTTTAATAACTATGATGTGTTTATTAATAAAAAATTAACATTAAATGTAATTAACCTTTAATTTTTATACTAAGATTAGATTTTTTTTAATTGTATTAAAGATGAGATAAATCAATATCTTTTTTTTATAAATCAATAATTAAGAATTAAATATGTTTTTTTTTTTTATAATTTTACGCAAAAATGGTTTTCTTCCCTAGTTCAAACTTTATATATCCTGGATATTTGTAGTAAGTAAACTATTGAGATAATTTTAACTGATTTCTTTACTACAAATATTCGGAAAGTATAAAGTTTGGAATAGAGATGAAAACCAATTTTACGTATTTAACCCTTTAATTTAAAACCCTTTAATTTAAAGAAAATGTAGCTAATTCTTATAAAATATAAAATATACATTAAATATCTATCCATTTTCATTAATTAAAATATACAAACAGTTAATTTAATTCATAATTATGTAATTACCGTTTATATTAATTATTTAATTAATTGAATCGTGCAAACATGTATCTAATAAAGTGATTTAGAAATTAGTAAAACTTGATATATTTTTTAATCAATTACTTCAATACACAAACTAAACTTTAACTAAACCAATTACCACCTTGGTGTAGTAACTGCCTCTCACATTACTCCAACACATTCTATTTTAAATTGTTAATTGTCACCAAATATTGAATTACAATCGTTAAATAAAACATTCAAAATATACTAATATATCTATTTAGTCAAATTAGAATTATAAATATTAAAATTATTTAAACAACATAAGTAAAAAAAGGTAACTTTTTTAACAATCCATTCAACATAATTTGGCTATTAAACACCTATTTTTTTCATACCGAATTCCCTTAATGAAATTTAATCCTCTGAAAAATCTTTTGTAAATATCTTTTATTTAACACAGAGTGATTTTCCATTTTAATATTGAAGGAAATCTTAAGTAAAATTACTTTTTAAATCTGAAGAATGTTGATATCCATACGCTCACATTTCCATCCACAACAATCAGTGGAGGCTTAGAAAATTATGTAAACATTTTAAAATTCTACAAAGTAACACACTAATTCAAAACAACTATCAAATATTAATATATCACATTCCTAACATGTAAATTAAAACAGGAATAAACGTAAATTGAACACATACAATAATATTTTCATATAGATCTTATCATATAATGATTCTCACATATATCCATACAATCAAGAAGGAATAGACACTTACCTTGATCCATGAGTGATCCTACTTGAGCAATTACTTTATCTTCTTTGTCCCAATCTATCTATGAGCAATTCCGTTCTTGTCACACACTTTCGTGATGATTATCAGTGAGACAACTTTTATTTGCAAAGACAAAACCCTATGACCTTTAGTTCCCAATCTCCATCAGATGTCGGTTTTCATTAGGTATATCATCAGATATATATTTCTCACATTAACCAATGGACCCTTTATTCTATTATTATTATTAAATCATATTTGGGCCCAAAGCCCAAACTCTAAGTCATGTGAGTCACTTTATAGAAATTAATTTACATAATTTCTTACATTCTCCCACTTGACTCATATG
>Ga0123342_1004894_pt1 | contig 20022 bp, 12 predicted proteins | sample Turbeawhitnodule_FD_89960 | JGI IMG/M metagenome (GOLD analysis project Ga0123342, IMG submission 89960) | Root nodule microbial communities of legume samples collected from Mexico - Turtle bean Mexico white nodule | ecosystem: Host-associated > Plants > Roots > Nodule | place: Mexico: Nepantla... | reverse complement strand
TCTCCATTAAATTTCTGTCTCCTGTCTCTCTGCCTAAGAGAAAATTCTTCTTTAGTCTCAATTAGTATTTATGGGATACATACTCAAAAGTTTCACTTCACAAGAAAATATCAATATCACTCTATTCGTCTTATGAATACAAGTTATGTGATGGAAAATGAAAGTGATCCAAAATAAATTAATTTCTTGTTTTAGAAGTTTTTACAAGAAGAGTTTGTAAATTTTAACGATGACAGGTGCAATATTACTAAACGAAATCAAAGGTTAATGTTAAAAGTGGTGCGGAAGATGATGATGCCGCGGATTGTTTTCTTTGAATGAACTTGAGATAAAATACAACCCAACATCACATAAAGATGCCAACTGGGAAGCAAAAAAGGCCTATATAGTTGTTGTATAAATAAATAAGCTCAATAGCTAAGGGAAAAACAAAACAAAGAGGTACTCCGTGATTATGCAGTTAACGTTATTGGTTCTCTTCAGAAAAGTCTATTCTCGTTGCTTTGAACTCCACATGTTACTGGTGCTTTAGCTCTCACTTTTTTCAAGTACCAAATACCAGCTCCAATTCCAAATGCCCCTGCAGCCGAAACAGCTGTAGCGGTCCCTGCATCCAACATTCGAACACAGATATACACAAACATGAGCCCAATTTTCCACTTCAAAAACTTTATCATTCAGAATATTACTCCATTCACTTTATTTATTTTAATCACCTGCAATCACATTAACCCTTTTACTGTGACGTGCAGCATCATAATCTGCCAAGTCAAACAATAACCAGTCAATTCTACTTTCTCAACAAATTTCAAAAATGCAAACCTTCTTAATGGTGACTTAAGTAAACAGGCTATGTAGTATGAAAGATTCTCATCATATGATAAACTTAATGATTCTTACAGTAATTATTTTTAAAATAATTTCAACAAAACTTTCTGATTACACCGACAGTGGATAGAAATTAAGCTTCAAGAAAAATCATTCTTAGACATACCTTTACAATTAGAAGTGAAATTTCCTTCTTTGCACAGGCACATGAAACTCTGTGTCTCAGTGTCAAATCCGCAAGTTCCACCTCCTTTGGAAGGATCCTGGCACTGAAGGCAGCGTGTAGTTACAGGGATATCAAAATCAATTCTGATTCCATATTCAGGAATTTGATCATAAGGCTGAGGAGCTCCAACATTTCTCCAATAAACACTTGTATAACTAGTACAATACTTGAGCATCAACCTCAACGACTCAGTTGCTCTTGGAGAGTAAGAGCAGCAAGAACTGCCACTCATAGCGAAAGAGCACCCCGGCATGTGCCTGCAAAGGTAGCTACCACTGTCACAGGAAGAATCACAGTGTTCAGGAAAGCGCTCACAGAAGATTGGCTTTGGCTTAACGATCACGTGATCCTCACTGCAATTGAAGAAGAGGTACTCATTCTGAGGGGAAAGCTTGAAGCGTGTGCTGGTGTCCAAGCTGAAAGGCCTTGTGGGGCGATAGTTCTCACCATCCTCACAGTTCCACATGAATGGATCAGTGACCAGAATGTGCGGATCAGCATAGCTAACATTGTGAACGGGGTATCTCCCAGAAGGGGTTCTGACTTCGAGCTTTCCCGAGTCAGAGCACACCAGAATGTATCTGTAGTACGGGCTTCCACAACCATCGTCAATGCCAAAAGGGTATTCAATCGGAATGTCACCACAAGAAGTTCTGCATGTGGTGGACTGAGACCTTGTGAGGGTGAACAATGAGTGAATGAGTACTAGTAATAACATCGGTTTTTGGTTGAAGCTAAGATGCAAACCCATCACGGATTATGCAGCACCAACAACTTGATGGTTTCTGAACCAAAAGTGCTCAGGTCAAGAAATTTACATCGAATGCAGAATAATATCTGCAACTGTTGCTTTACACAACTTCAACTTTTGCTTTTTTTCACTTTTGGTATCTTTAATCTTAATTCCTGCCTGCCTTATTATCTTTATTTCTTTTTTGCTCTTTCTGCATTCTAAAGAGATCAAAGAATTACTCATCTATTTTAGTATTATAATTGGTTTTTCAGACATCCACGTATTTTCACCATGCCTTAACTTGTTTGAAAATACTATTTAGTTTTAGAAGATAAAAAATCTTACTTATCTATTAGAGTTCAATTAGACAAGTCAATAATATAGAATTGCTTAGATACAAGTTAAATTTGTTTTTGAGAGTTTTGCTGATGAGATATAAAGTTTTTTTTTAGTAGACTGTCATAAGTTATTGAAAGTGCTTGTATCCAAACGCATCCCAATTCATTTAAGTCAAGTTTGGTTAATAGCGTATTTCAAAATTAAATCACTCAACTTAAATTAATTATTTTGAATTCAGCTAGAACAATTATTAGTTTTCTTCAAGAGTTTTTGTTTTGCAAATTCTCCCAAACCCCATCTTCTCTCTACATTTCCGTACTTTTTTTTGTACTCGGTACCTTCTCTCTTTATTTCCATACTTTTTTTTTAATTTCAACAATAACTTTTAAGTATAGTGGTGGAATTCCATATTTTCTCCATATATTTTCATACTTTTTTTGTAATTGTTTACATTACATCTGGTCATTCCTCGTCTGTTTTGTCGAAACTATTGTTGTTTGCTTTGATTCTATCTCGATTCCACGGGAGCTTCAATTGTATATATATAGATAAAGTGGGTTTAGATAGTATCTGAGAATGACGGTAACAATTATTGTTGATGTCGGTTGTTCTCAGTAGTTGTCTATTCGGTCGTGCTCTCTTGTACTTGAACTCTTTAAACTCTTCTACTCCTTTAGACTTCAACCTTCAATTCCTTAGCTCCTTAGCTCTCTACATAAGGTTCTCCGACAGTTAAGTACTCTGTATCGAGAGTGTATGATGTAAAAATGATTAAAATGCATGTTACTCCTTTGTAGAAGAGAATACTTATTTATAGTGTTTGGTAATATTTTTGATTCATGGAGTCATATCTAGGGCATATATTCAATAAATCAGTGTTAACTGATTTCTCGGGGTGTCACCCAGATTTGGCGGGGTGTGATCTGGATTTATAAGGAGGTTACTCTAATTTATAAGATGTTTCCTTACTTATAATTTATTGTCAATTTGCTCTTTTTAATGTGGTTAATCACTCAGTCGGTCAATGATGTCGAGTGACGTGGCTCATTCGGCCCCGACCAGTATAGATAATTTTATTTAAATTTTATGCATTGTGTATAAATATTTATATACTATGACATCTTTTTTAAAAATAATAATAATAATTACCATAAGAGTAAATAAATTTATTATATACATAATAATTTGTTATAGGATTATAATGTTGTACTGAACGAGAGCGTTGAGCTCAACGCTCGGGTGATCGAACATCGGCACCTGGGTTAAGTAGGTCAGCTCGGTGGTCTGGTCGAGTTAATGGGCCACGTATGTGTGTGTTGAGGTTCATTCATATATTTAACGGATATAAGGCCTGATCAATGAGAAAGTACATGTGGTGTGTATAGTACATTCGAGTCTAGAAGTAAATATTCCCCAAAGACGCCTAAGCCCAAGAGCGCTAGGGTTTTGGGGATAAGCTGCATGCATGGTACGAGAAAGCTTGGACACCTACAATAAACAGATGGCCCCATGATGCTGGTACATGAGTTGATACCCTGACGACCATGCTGTTAAGATTATGCACTCCAAGGAGGAAAATTTTGTGCGGTTATTGTACTAAGATTGTGAACATTGTAATAAAATTTTCTCCCACCAAACCTACTTTCACTCGAGATAAGGTTCTCGTGAGAGAAGGGTTGTTACAAGAAGTAACCTAAAAGTAGTTTATAAAAGGGACTTGAGATCCCTGGTAAAGATACACCGTTTCTAAGACTGAAACTACTTGCTTACTTACTCATTATTTCTTAGCCTAGTACTGACTTGATCGTCGAAGTGCAATCAACAGGTAGGGGCCCTCTGTTTCAAATGGAGTTGCGTTCCAACATCCTAGGGAAAGAGCAAATTCCAGCAGAGGCAAACGGAGTCACAACTTGTTCCTAGAGTCAACCGACGACCAGGTCAACCGGCAAGAACAAATGTAAAACATTTTTATACAGGTCAATGTGCTCTGATAAAAATATTTGGTATAATTATTTATTGTTTAAGTTTTATTTATTGGAAATATTTAAACATTAAATATTTAAATTAGTTTATATTTTATGAGATATTTTTTATTTTTTTCATTTTAGGAGAAAACAAATTTAGATTTATTAAATATAGTTAGGCAGATTTAAAAAAAATAGTTATTAACAAAACTTTGTCCATAAATACTTTATATTATTAAATCTAATTATAAAATAATATAAATTTAAAAAAAAAGCCTCATATTGGACGAGAAAATAAGAAGGTTTGAAGCCAGAACGATAATTATTTTGTTTCAAAATTATTTTTAAAATCACCGGAAATTAAATTTGTTAAGGTACTGATTCAAAATTCAGTAGTTTAATAGTAGTTCGGTTGAATTGATATTAATATAATTATTATAAAAATTAAAAAAAAATAACGAAAATAGAATTAAAAACATAATATTAATTTTTTACGATGATAAAATAATAATAGTTTATTAATAAATAATAAGTCCTTAAATAGAATAAAAATAAAATAACAGGTATTCTAAATTTATTTTCATTTTAATTTTTTAAATAATTATATTTAATTAAATCACTCTAAACAGATTTTTGATAGGTCATTTGTCATAAAGTTCTTTGTCTAGTTCTTTTGATTTTGAAATTTTATTTGAAATCCAAGATTTAAAAACATTCCTAAAAGTAAAGTTTAATAGTTAGAGTATCAAATCACATCTTTCATTTTGTAAACTTTTTTTTTCTCTGCGTTTTTTATATTTTTTAAATTTTGTATCTTTTATAATTCATTCTCACCTTAGAGTTGTTGGAGAATATCCTAGCTGACTAGTTTTTTCAATTAGAGGTTTGATGTGTTGGATGATTCTTTTCTCAAAGTTTAAAATTTCTTGCTGAAAGTTTATTGAGGAAAATAGTTTCACGTATGAGAAGTCACTAGATAATGTTAGTTAACGAATTTGAAATAATTTTATTGATGAACATATTTTTACTTATACTTTAAAGTTTTAACATAAATTTCTTCAATTGAAATTATGAATAAATTTATTATTTTTATTATAATTTATCTAATTAGATTATTTGTATTTAAATTATTTTTTATGTTAATATTGTGTTTTTAGTCACGGTAGATATAATATTACATAGAGTATAATAGTTTAGTAGGTTATCTAGAGTTGATGATCCAATGACACATTTATCGAGACTCAACTAAAGAAAAGACCTCAAAATATATCAAGTAATGAAGGTGGAGGTGTAGAAATAGTCTGATACGAATAACATAGACTAGACGGTTTGATAGGAGCGTCAAATACATGATCTGGAGGAAGTGTCAACCTCTACGACTGGACATGATCAAGCAAAAATCAAAGTTGCTTATCTGAACCAAAATGGAAAACAAAATTTGATTAGAAGAATAAGAGAATAAAACCTTCAAAATCTCAGAACACAAAATTAGAAGCAAAACATTTGCAAAAGTATGAAGATATAGAGTTTGAGATAAAATTGGAAACAAAATTTGAGAATTTTGAAAAGTTGGAAACTGATAAATTGTCAACAATATATGAGACAAAATATATTTCCAAGATCCTTAGAGCAAATGAACCTATAAAAAGATGCAAGCTTCAAGGAGAAGGAGAAGAAGTCTTCACAACGGAACACGTTAAAAAACAAAGCATCGTAGTTTTCTTAGTTTTCTTATTTCTTCAATATAATTCTTTTGTTTTGACTTTGTATTGAAGAATAAACTCTTTTGAGTTGATTATTTTGTGATTTCGCAATGAATTCAGAGGTTTCTATTCATTAAAGTTTTGTTCTTCAATTTTCTATAGAAAATTATGCTTTACTATTGGCTTTTTTGAAATATGGTTTTGGTCAAAGGAATTATTTTTGTATCGCTTATTGAGAGTTCATTTATTTTCTTTAATTATAGTTCTGAGTTATTTCGTTTAGTTTTAAGCAATATCTAGTTCACTTAGTTTAAGAGATAGAAGATAAACATCTTATGCGTATATGTTTGGAGATGAGTGAGATATTAAATACATTAGTAGTTGCTTGTTTTACTGATAAGATCTTGTTGAATTTAATTAACGCTTGTTTGATTAAATTCGACTTTGTGTGAGTATTGAAAGGATGATGATTTTAAGAAAATTGATGACAAATTCAATGTTGGATGAACTTCAGAGTCAACTTACTTTCTTTTATTATTTTTAAGTGTCTACTTTACTTTTATTCATAACAAATCTCAACCCCCTTTTATTTTACTATTATTACTAACCTTTATTGATTGTAGATGAATCACGAACACTACTTTATTGTATTTACTATTGGATTTGGGATACGACTTGAGGTCAACTCACCTTATCTATATTATCATTTTTTTTTTTGTGTTAGACGGTCTAGTACTATGTTAGACGGTTTACATTGAACTATTTTTAATTTGTCTACTAAATGACATCTATCATTTGTTCTATTGTGAAGATTTTAGTAGCATAATCTTTTGTTGCAAGCTGAGTTTGAAGTTCTTGGTTGTATGTATGTATGTATAAAGATCTTTCCTTGAACTTGGAAAATATTTATTGCATGTTTGTATAATGTTCCCCAATTACATGTAGACTTTGAAGAATATCAATTACATGTGTCTAATGTTCTTCATGAACATGTTGAGTCTGGAATTTTCGTTTTGCATGTGAAACTAGAGTCCTTCCTTATGCGTCTAAATTGGAGCCTTCACTTTATATCAAGTCTTGAAAATAAGGTACATTCATTTAAAGTCTTATAGAGTGAGATATCATCTAAGTCATTAAACGGGAGTATCATTTTATACCCTCGCTCAACGAAGATGGATGCGCTCAAGTGGAGGTATAATTTTAGTCACTCTATTGAGTGCTTATTCTTATACTCTCGCTTAGTGAACATGCTTTTGCTCAAGGAGATACATCATTTCACGTCCCTAGTTATTTGATTTTCCCTAACTTCTTTGATTATTTAGATTATGTATATGTATGTTATTTGTAGAAGTTGTCAAAGCTTGAGATATTTTATTTCTTTAATTAAGGTGAATTGTGATATATATGATGAATATGTAAATGACATTATATGTATGTATGACGTGTGTTTTCAAATCTTTAAGATGAGATCATTTATGGAACGTGGTCTAATATGGTGTATTAAGTATTGGAACCAATAAATAGATTTCTGACTTCATTGATGATCTAAGTCATAAATTATCAAGTGGAGAGAAGCTAAATGGGGATTTATTGCACATCTAACATACCACGAGTTTTGAATTTTGAATGCCTTAAACTTATCATAAAGCCATGGAACTTGTTCTCATTGAGATGAGTTCAAATGATCTGAGGTGGTCACTGAGATGATCTCTTTGTAAACAACAACTCTTGATGTTGAAAGTCATAAAGTGACGAGGGGGGCTTTACCTGTAGAAAATTCTCTGACACTCAAGTTAGTGAGAGCATAAAATATATCAATGTAACATGTATTGAGAATATATGAATTCCCTTACTTCCTAGGAGCCTTCCTCTATCTATAGAGTTTTTGGGGAATTTATCACACGTATCTTTTTGTATCAGCATAATATCAAGTAAAGAATAAAAATTATCATAACATAATTGAGCAACGAAAAAATATTATCAATTAATATATCTTTAATCTTTCTATATCAGTTATTTCGGCATAATATCATATAAAAAATAGAAACTATCATAACATAATTGAGAAACAAGATTTTATCAATTAATATATCTTTAATTTTTTTGTTTCTTCATGAAAATTGAAAAACTAAATCCCTGATATCTCGGCTAATTCTTAGGAGAGATACAAGAGAGCGTATTTGTGCTTTATCAAAAACTCGCTCCCACATTGGCTATGAGCCTGAGTCAAGATCACGTATCGACCATGAGCCTAATTAAGATTACATCGATACCTAATCCGATTAAGGTCACATTAGTGCATATTCGATTTGGCTAGAACGGTACACATCCCCCAACCTCAAACCGAGCGGGTAAGGTGAAAAGGCTTACCAATATAAGTACGAAAAGACCCTTCTTGCCAAAATGACTAAAAAATTCCCGCGCATGGCTTAATATGTATACGTGTCCTTCATCTAGCGATTCTCGAAAATAAAATGTTTTTGTTTCTTTTTCAAAAAGTAACCTTCGCCTTTATTGTTTTTAGGCAATAATGTGCTTCTCTTAGTAGTTGTAGCAGGAGGGGTTTGCTTACCCTTTTCAAGTCGTGATATAAGAATTTTAAAGGTCTTTTCATAAAAATCTGGCCCTCGGTTAGGGACTAAGCCTTTTGGAATGGTTTCCCCTATATAGGACCCCTAACCCTCGCTTCCAGAGTGCTCGCCAAATGGAGGATCTGGACCCCAAGGATCGGGGGATTAATGATTTCCTGGAAAAACTTTATATTATGTTTGACACCTCTATCATCTTGAAGCACGAATACCGAGTCATAACTTTAAATATAAGGTGTAATATCTGTTGAGAATATATGAATCCCTTACTTCCTAGGAGCATTCCTCTATCTATAGAGTTTTAGGGGAATCTTATCACACTTATCCTTCTGTATCAACATAATATTAGGTAAAGAATAAAAACTTTCATAGCAGAATTGAGCAACGAAAAATGTTATCAATTAATGTATCTGTAATCTTTTTGTATAATTTATTTCAGTATAATATCATGTAAAAAATAGAAACTATGGTAACATGATTGAGCAACATGATTTTAACAATTAATATATCTTTAGTTTTTATGTATCTTCATGAAAACCAAAAAACTAAATCCATGATATCTCGACTAATTGTTAGGAATATACAAGGGAGCGTATGTGGGCTTTATCAAGAACTCGCTCCCACATTGGCTGAGTTTGAGTCAAGATCACGTATCAACCATGAGCTCAATTAAGATTATTTCGATTAGGGATGATAATGCGGGGCAGACCATGTAATGCGGGCTATGTGGGCCGACCCGCGATTCTCTACTAAAAAGTGCAGGTCAGACTCACTAATCTAACTCCCTGACCCGCTTAGGCCTGTCTCGCATAACCCACAGTCCACATGGGCCAACAACAGAGCGAGACAGGTTGGCCTACTGACCCGTATAAATAAAAATAAAAATTATTTTATTTTTTCTAAAAAAAATCCTACCTCACTCATATTATTATTACATTGTAACCTTTACTTTTATTTTATTTTAAAAAATTAAATTTAACGTATTAAAAAAATATGTTTTATTTTAATTATTTAAAGAAGTTAATATTAAAAAAGAGTAAATTTAGTTTTAAGTAAAATTTTATATTTAAAATTTATTAATAAAAAATAAAAAGTAATGAAAAATTAAGAGTAAACATTAAATATATTAATAAATATCTTAGAAGTAGAATACTTATATTTTAAAGCTATACTTAATAGCTTTGACCAACTGCTACAACCAACAGTCCATGGCACAACTGCCATTATATGAGGAGTTTTAATGAAGAGGGTAAAATGGGAGGGATTAGAGAGTTTTGTCCCTGGTAGGTGAGAAGTATTACTAGATTGTGGAGATTTAATGAGTTGTTAATGCAGTTGAAGAATCTTAAATAGATAAGTTGTTTGGGGTGAAGATTAAAAATATAGAAGGAAGGAAGGAAGGAGTAAGGCAAGGAAGAGGAAAGCATTGGAGAGAAATGAAGAGAGGGAGGTGTGGTGTGACGTGCTGAAGAGGCCAGGTATCACTCTGTTCCAAATCCAAACCGCCACGTATCTTCATGCATAAATATAAATAATAAATAAAAATGGTTCCGTTTTTCTTCATTGCTTGCAGTTACCAACCCTATAGATCTATTGTCAACATCACGTGGAGGGTTGGGATTGAAAGATTGCACCGCCTTGTTTGTTTTTGCGTTCTTATTAGGCGAAAAGAAAGGAATAAAGAGCAAGAAAGGTGTGTGTGAGAGAGAGAGACACACACTGTCTACTCAACTGCTTATAACCCTTATTTATTTCTCTTTCCCTCAATTGCCTTCTCTTCTCTTCTCTCCTCCTCTGCGATCTCTTCTCCATAATCCTATTCCTCCATTCTCATTCTTCTTCTTTGTCTCTTTCAATTAACTCTGTGATCTCATTTTACAATCATCTCGCCTTAACACGCTACTGTGAGTGTCTCTTTCATCGGTTTTCGTTTCACCTAATTATTTATTCTTTATTTCTGTTTTCATGCACGCAGATTGTCTCTGCAAATTGTACTTTATTAATATTATAATCGCTTTTCATATTCTGTTTATACCAGGTGAATTCAAATCGTTTTCTTTTGCTTACCTTCTTTTGGTGGATAACAGAAATAAATAAATAAACTATTATCTAGGTTTCGTTGAAAAAATGCACGCTTCTCTGGATTTTAGTCAGTTTATTTTTTAATTTTTTTGGATTTTATCCGTCTGTCACGTTTTTTAGTTATTTTTTGTAATTCCATTTTCATTGTCTTGAAAGGTCGAAAGTTCACAAAATATTTTGAAATGCATATCTTTTATTTATCCTTTCTTATTTTTGGTTGTCAATAATTATATTAACCATTCTCACTTCACTTGTTACCCACATCTTCAATTTTGAGTATTTCCGTGGTAACAATTCTATTGAACTTAATAATTTGGTTGAATAGGAGAATATGGGGAAAAACATGAATGTGATCTCGTGGTGCTTGTTTGTGACGACCCTGTTGCTTTCTGCTGTGTCTTGTGCACCCAATGATGGGCTGCGTAGGATTGGGCTCAAGAAGATTAAATTGGACCCTAACAACAGGCTTGCTGCTCGAATTGGCTCCAAGGATGATTCTTTCCGTGCTTCTATTAGAAAGTTTCATCTCCAAAACAACTTTGGTGGGACTGAGGACACCGATATTGTTGCCTTAAAGAATTACCTAGATGCTCAGTATTTTGGTGAAATAGCCATTGGAACATCTCCTCAGAAGTTCACTGTCATTTTCGACACAGGCAGCTCTAATTTGTGGGTACCATCATCCCGATGCACCTTTTCGGTAATTTTTTTGCGTTATACCCTAATGTTTAATTTGTCACTCATGAATATGTACCAGATTTAATTTAATTGCTCTTATTCATTCTATTTATTCATGCCATTTTACATTTTGGTGCAGGTTGCATGCTACTTCCATGCTAAGTATAGGTCTAGCAAATCAAGTACTTACAAGAAAAATGGTTTGTCTTCCTCTTCATTTCTAATAACGCTTTAAAGTTAACGTTTGTCTTTTAGTCCGTGGTTGAGCTATAACTGTTTGTGGAAGTTCCCTCGTTTTATAAATTAAATAACCGAAGATTTGAAATTTGAGTAGCTGTCTAATACTCTTTCTTTTTCAGAGTAGTTTGAACTCGTGTATTTTTTGTCTGTGTTATACCAATTGGAGCAAACATATATTCTGCGATACGATAGACATGAAGTTTGAAATTTTGTCATCCAACATATAGTTAGTGCCTTAATGGTAATAGAACGGTTGAACGTCTGTAGGTTCTGACATTGTAATTTGGTTTGTGGAACATATATATATATATATATATATATATATATGTTACCTGTGTGTGACTTATGGTTGTTGCTATGCTCCTCTTTTTTGGCCTCTAATGCACCAATACCGCGTTTCCGTATCCGATTCTTTATCGATACTTAATAAGCGTGCCATATCTTATTATTTTCAAAATATGCGTATCCCCGACACATCCAGTATCCAGTAAGGATGCTGGGATGATGTCTTTCTCTACAACATAATATTTTTCTCGCTGTTGTCTAGGCACTGCTGCTGCTATTCAATATGGTACGGGCGCAATTTCTGGTTTCTTTAGCTATGACAGTGTTAGAGTTGGTGACATAGTTGTAAAGAGCCAGGTAAGGATGTGTTTCTGATCATCAATGTTTGTTTCAATAGAGGAGGGTGCAAGAAGGCTTCTCATAATATGTTGATTAGTAATTAATAGAATGCCTTTTGATCCGCATCAGGAATTTATCGAAGCAACTAGGGAGCCGGGTGTTGTATTTTTGGCAGCCAAGTTCGATGGTATACTGGGACTTGGATTTCAAGAGATATCTGTTGGAAATGCTGTTCCAGTGTGGTATTTGTTATAACTTCAATTTTATTCATTATTTTGTTAGAAGTTTATCGAATCAGCCTCTTGCAAAGGCAAGTTAAGGCTGCTTAACGCAGACCTAGAGGGTCCAACTCTTCCTATAGTGAGAGCCTTATAGTAGGCTGCCCTTTTTACGTTTCTTCAAAGTTTATTGAATCCCCATCTGTTCATCTTATCTTATTACCTGTCAGGTACAACATGGTTGAACAAGGTCTTATTAAGGAACCAGTATTTTCATTTTGGTTCAACCGCAAACCAGAGGAAGAGGAAGGGGGTGAGATTGTTTTTGGGGGTGTTGACCCTGCTCACTATAAGGGAAAGCACACTTATGTGCCTGTGACCAGAAAGGGATATTGGCAGGTTATTATTTTCTTCGTACTTAATGCTTTTTTACCTTTCACTTTGTTAATTTTCTTTTTTGTTTTCAGTTTGATATGGGAGATGTACTTATTGGTGGTAAACCCACTGGTACGTGTAGATAATGTGTTAGCAAACATGCCGTTTTGTTCTTTTCTTCCTATGATTTATACTTGGCACAGTTTTAATTTATTTTGACTAACCGTGTAATTGTCATTCAGGATATTGTGCTGATGGCTGTTTAGCCATTGCAGACTCAGGGACTTCCTTATTGGCCGGTCCAACGGTATGAATAAATGCTAGATATAAATTGATTAATATTTGTATAGTTTCTATTTGAAATTCTTATACGATACGCAGCACTCATCCCATAAGACATTTCTCTGTCAGTTCATGATCTATTTCAATAATTAGGGGGATTTAAGACATTGATTATTCTCATTGCTTTGTTTATGTTGCCATACGCAAAAAGGTCTAACAAATGCTTCGTACTAGCTTGTTTCTGTGAACACTTTTTTGCTTTTGTTCTTGTAGACTATAATAACTATGATAAACCATGCAATTGGAGCAGCTGGAATTATGAGCCAAGAGTGTAAGACCGTTGTTGCAGAGTATGGACAAACAATTTTGAATTTGCTTTTGGCTGAAGTGAGTACCATTTGTAATTTGTTGTTCATATTTTTTTTATTAGCTTCTGCCCTTTGTCACGAATGGTGTGTGTGAAAGATCTGATATTCTTTTAGAATAAGTTTTCTTATTTTTTTTGCTTTACGTACTTCAGACACAGCCAAAGAAGATCTGTTCTCAAATTGGATTGTGCACCTTTGATGGGACTCGTGGTATTGAGTAAGTCCTGAAAATATTTTTACACCTTAAATCTTTGGTAATTTGTTTAAATAATTCAATATTTTAACACATGATTTCCCTTTTATTATTTGTTCATTACCACCCCCAGTATGGGGATAGCGAGCGTTGTGGATGAGATTGCAAGAAAATCATCTGGTGGTCTTCATGATGCTGCTTGTTCTGCGTGTGAGATGGCGGTTGTTTGGATGCAGAACCAGCTGAGCCGAAATCAGACACAGGATCAGATACTAAGCTACATCAATCAGGTGAGTCAGTTCTCTTAAATTTGCTATTCAAGCATCTTGCTGCACCTCTTGATTCATAGGTTCATGATGATGTTGCAGCTTTGCGATAAAATGCCTAGCCCAATGGGAGAATCTTCTATTGACTGTGGGAATATCTCCTCATTACCTGTGGTGTCCTTTACTATCGGTGGAAGAACATTTGACCTGCTCCCAGAGGAGGTAAGATTTCCTCAGGCTAAAACCTGATTGGTTGCTTTAATGCTTTTGGAATGACTGATCATTTAACCAGATTTTTTTTAATGAAAGCAAGATAAATTCAGAGCGGTAGGAGTTAAGAGTAACGGGAGAACAAAGCGCCGTTTAAGCTAAACCTAGTTACATCGGCTGAATTGCCATTGCAGAACTTTTCGTAAAGAAACCATGGGCTACAATAGCCCATATTCTATTGATGCCTTGTTTTCCATAGAGTAATGTTAGACTAACACAATAATTTACTAGTCGAGTGGTTTATCAGAATGTGATTATGTGATTCTTCTATTATCTAAAACACCAACATATGGGTAGTCAGTAGTTAGTACAAAGAAATGAATACACACCTAATTTAGTCCTCCGATGTACATTTTCCATCAATCTATTCCTCCAAAGAATTAACATCTACTACTAGTAAACACCTAATTTGATCCACCAATATACAAGTGACATCAATCTGGTCCTCGAAAGAATTGATCATAAACTTTAGTCTCAACTATATATAAACAAAAATCAGTTAGGAACTTATGGTTGCTCCATTAATTTTAAAGAGCATTAATATATAGCCCTTTTATAATAAATTCTTACGGTAGTTTAATCCCTAAATTTGAATATCCAGTTTAGGGAAAAACGGGCCAACAAGCCTGATTTGGGACGGGTAGGTCCGTTAAGGTGGTATGGGTTGAAATTAGTAATCCGTCCAATCAAAGAGCGGGTTAGTGGACTGACCTGTTATTTTTTTTTTATTTTTTGTTATTTTTTTATTTTGGATCTATTTACTTGATTTTTGTTATTAATATTACTTTTTGGACAATAAAAATGTAAGAGGTAAGGAAGATCAATAAAATTGAATCAAATTTTAAAAATTAAAAAAAAGTTTAATACTTAACAAGTAAATATCAATTATACTTTACTGAAACAAATGATTTATAAAGAAATTAATATAAATAAAATTGTATATAAAATATTGACCAACACTAATTTTAATTCTAAAGCATGAAATTTCTTTTTAAAAGTTCTAAAAATAAAGAATTGTTGGTTAGGTGGGCTGGGCTACTGCGGGTTGGTGGTTTAAGAAGTGACTGCTTATTTTTGCACCTCCATACTTTCTTGTGCCACTCCATAACTTTTTGTATTTTTTTTTAATATTTTGGATTATGTAATTCGAAAGTCTTTTGTATTTAGATAATCTGAAAGTCTTTTCTCTATACATAAGTTTAGCTTCTAGATTGTGTAATCTGTGGAAATCTTTTTTTTTTTTTTTCAGATGCTTGATTAGCTTCTAGATTACATAATCCGGAAGATTACATAATCTGAAAGTTTTTTTTTGGATTGAGATTTATTTTCGAATTATGTAATTCAGAAGTCTTTTTTTAAATATGTGATTAGCAATCCATAGACTTATCTCAAATTTAAAAAAGATTTTCAGATTTCAAAAACGTCTTCTGAATTATGTATTAGATGAATTATGTATCTGAATTATGTATTAGATGACATAATAAGGATAAAAATGTATTTTCAAATTATGGAGATACAATTTAATAAGCAGTCTTAAAGAGTTAATCCATCATGTCAAATGAGGACGGGACCCGGTTTGGCATCCCTATCAGTTACTCCCATTATCTTCATATAAAGGAAGACATTATGAGGTGTCCATAGATAAATTCCTCAACTAAATCAGCTGGCCGCAGCATTTCCTTTTTTTTCCTTTTTCGGATTTCACATCTACGACATGTGTATATCAGAGCAAAAAGGAAAAAGTTGTAGCCTTGGATTTGTTGATATATGAAGTTGTTTCTAACCTCCGGTCACAAAGGGGGCGATTTGGAAAAAAGAAAAAAAGGTTAACAGGAATAAAACTCATACGTAAAGGCGGGACATCAGTCTCTACTGTACTCACAATTTTATGTGGTATAGAAATGGGGAGTTTCATAAATTTTTTCCACGATTATTCTCGTCTCCTCATTCAGTTTCTATTTGGTTTATTCAGTACATACTCAAGGTGGGTGAAGGCCCTGTGGCTCAGTGCATTAGTGGCTTTACTGCTATAGATATTCCACCTCCTCGTGGCCCTCTCTGGTACGTAAAAATTTCATCAACTAGCACCATGACATTTATCTCTTTTTTTTTTGTTCTCTGATGTCTTTTTGGATTGTGATTCATCTGATTTGATTCTCACGCAATGGCATCTACGTTAATGTAGGATCCTTGGTGACGTCTTCATGGGGCGTTATCACACAGTGTTTGATTTTGGTAATCTTAGAGTGGGATTTGCTGATGCAGCTTAAAATGATTATCAGAATATGGCGATCCAAGCTCTATTTCTTGCAATCAAATGGACCTAAAGCTCTGGCTTATACATGTTTATATCAATGTTAAATTCTATGGGTGTTTCATTATATAGCTGAACAGATGTATGTATCTGTGGCCTAAGCCCATAGCAGGGTCCTACTGTGACTAAGCATGTTTAGTTGAAAGAGTATAGTTCTCATCTATGGTTTAGTTCTTACATTTATAATTTATTTATTATAACCTCACAAGTATACGAGATTAAAAAATAAAAAATATATGTATGAAGATTAAAATCAACAACTTTTTGTGCAGGACTATTTTTATAATCATTTTCATGCGTATGAGGGATAATGATTCATTTTTTCTACAAGCATTTCATATATTCTTACTGGTTTTTTAAAGTATCACTCCTTGATTAAAAAGTGGAGTTTTGAGTAGAAATACTAGGATGAGATATTTTGAAATAGTATTACAATTATAATTAAAGACTAATATGTCAAATTACTTAGTTTCTGCTAACTCAAAAAAAAAAAATCAAATTTCATATATTGCAATTTTTTTTAGTTTTTTTTTATATATTTCTATGGAAAAAAAAATTCAACCTCATTTTCAATTTATTATATCTTTAATATTTTTTGCTTTACTTGTACATTTCACTTTAAAACTATCCATTATTCAAATATATTATATACCTATCATCAATAAAATACCACAAAGACATATTAGTAATTAATTATATAATATAATTGTTTTTAATATTTTTTTAGATATAAATAATTTCCTATATTCAAATAATTTATTTTTATATTTTTTTTTTCTTTTTTCTTTCCTTTTCTTTCCACTCACCTTGATCAATACATTAAAAAATATATACTTTTAGGTTTTTGTTTGTTTTGATATAAAATAAGGATTTGGAAAATTAGTTTTACATTTGAATTTAAAGGTAGCGATCCAACACTAGCACAAAATTAGTTTTATTTATGATTTTAAAGGTGGTTGTGTGAGAATTTTTTACCAAAATAAACCAAATAAAATAACATTTTTAATGTATACTCCCGCACACTTTATATTCCAAACTAAACTTGTTTATTGTGCAAGTTTAGAATTTGGCTATGGTGAATAGTGGTTTTCGACGTAAAAAAACATGTCAGAATTCGGCTCTTGACAAGTAAATTTTGACTTGTTTTTCTCTTCTTTTTGCAATTTTCTAAGGAAAGGAAGGAACTATTTTAAAATAAAAAAAATTATAATAAAGAAAATCAATTTAAAATAATTAATCAAAATATTAAGATTAATTTTAATTTGAGTTGAAAGAAACAATAAAATAAAAAAAATAATCAGTATAAATAAAATTTAATTTAATTTATTATAATTCCAATTTTAATTTTATAATATAAATGAAAATATTTGTTTATTATAATTTTTAAAAGGATTTAATGAAAGATAGAAAAAAATATAAAATTTTATATCGTTATTATTATAACATTAATATATTATTATGATGAATTAAATCATATAATAATTTTTTTTATGATGAATTGAAAAGATATAAATTAAAAAGTAGTATTACTATAAGAAAATTATTAAATAAAAATGAATTTTAGATACTAAAATAATTAGTTACTATTTCACTAAATTAGTGACTTTTTATAAATTAAAAAAATTATTGATATCTAAATTAGTATCTATTATTAACAAAAATTTATAAAATGATTTTGTATCTAACCATTAGCAATCAAGGTTTTAGTTGCTTACTACTTTATATTCTAAATTAGTCTCTATTAGTTTTTTATAGACTAATTTAGAATCTAAAATATTAGTAGTTAAAACTTAGATAACTAATTTAAATACTAATTTAGAAATTATTTATTTATTAATAATAGAAATTATTTTAGATATAAGTAATTTTTAATTTCTAAATTAGTCTCTAATCTAGTCAATATAGTGACTAGTTAATTTTGGTTTCTAAATTTAGTTACTATTTAATGATTTTCTTAGTGTATAAAATCAATAAGGATTAATTTAAAATTTGAAATTGAGGGTTAATTTAATTTGGTGTTACTAAAATATTTAAATGTTTTTAACTTTAAAAATTATTTTAAAGAAAACTTTTAAAATTAAAACATTTCATCATCAATTAGTTGATATTTTATTACGTTTTTTTTCAAAATTAAAACAAATTAATTATCATAATAATTGCAAAAAATATTAAATTAATAACAATTTATATATACCATTTATTTACACAACCTAAAATAATATTTATTTTTATTAAAGATACTATATTTTATTAAAGATACTATATTTATTTTATTTTTATAAGTCCAAAATTATTATTTTTTTCTTATTTTTGCAAATCACTTTCTTATTATTGCAAAAGCATTTGCTTGCGTGCCATCTTCATGTAAAAAAAAAAGGAGAAGATGAGAGTTGATAAAGACGATGATGTACCACGTGGCTTACGAGAGATCATTCTATCAGACTAACAAGACTACAGATGAAGACTTTACTAAATAAAGATCGAGAGAAGTGATTAGCAGGAGACCTTCGTTAGATGCAACGTTTTTACGCATTGTATGCACACAACTTCAAAAATGTCACCTGAAGAAAAAAGTCTTTCATCCATCATCACAAGTTGCCAAGTCTATCATTTGTGAATCTGACATTTCCTTCAACCAAGATTACAAAACTTGTACTACTTCTTTATTAAAACACTATTAAAAATTCATTAAATAAAAATTAATTTTAAAAATAAAAAAATTAATTATTATATTAACTAAATTAATATTTTTTAATAAATTAAAAAAATATATTATTATTAATATTAAATTATAAATTAATTTCTAAACTAATATTTAATTAACATCACGATTTTAGTTATTAATAATTTTAAATATCAATAATTTTTTAATCTATAAAATAGTATCAATTTAATCAATATAATAATTAGTTATTTTTTTTTAAATTAATTTTTATTTTATAAATTTTTTTGTCTCCATAATCTATCAATCTTTTATCCTGAGCCAACTAGGCATGTTTTTGTTCTCGTTAGTGAGAGCTTGAGTCTTAAGGATGCTTTAAAAATGATTACGGTTGTTCTTAAACCTGCAAGCTTATGCTCAAGCCCTTCAGTAAGCTGTTAAGTGGAAGACAATGATCACGTTCCTATTCAGTCTTAGCTCAAGCCTTTCTTGCCAACTACTTCGTTTGCTTTAATGGTTCTTTCATCTAATAATGAAGGAGCTTGTTTTAAAGTTATCCACTTCTTTATTGTTCTTGCTTAAAAAGGGGAGGAGAAGAAGGTAAAGAAGAAAAGGGAAGAGAGGATCCAAGAACTAATAAGGGAGAGAAGAACAAGAAGAAAGAAGCTCCAAGAGTTCATAAGGAATAACATACAATGTTTTTAGATTATTACATGCTTAAGGTTAGGGGAAACTTTCAAAGTTTTTTTATTTATTTTTTATTTTTTTATGTTGTTTTGTTTTTGCGTTCAATGTAACAATTACTTAGAGTAGTCCTACATTTTTCTTACATGATTTTTCTTGCTTAGAAATATGTTAGCCGAATTGTATGTCTAAATCTCGTGTATTGAATTTCTCATTTGCTATTTGTATCGACCAGGTCACCGGGTGTGATGACGTGCTCAGTAGGACACGTGGACAAGAGAAAGAGGGATGGTTCAGAAGTGTACAATGTCGCCGTTTGGAGAAGTGGCGTTCTGCGGTGCACATGATCGGTTGTCGCCGCAAGAAGCACATCGCCGGTTGTCGC
>Ga0123342_1004893_pt1 | contig 20022 bp, 15 predicted proteins | sample Turbeawhitnodule_FD_89960 | JGI IMG/M metagenome (GOLD analysis project Ga0123342, IMG submission 89960) | Root nodule microbial communities of legume samples collected from Mexico - Turtle bean Mexico white nodule | ecosystem: Host-associated > Plants > Roots > Nodule | place: Mexico: Nepantla... | reverse complement strand
TTGTGTGCTTGTAGGCTAAGCCTACACTTTTTCAAATAAAAAATATAAAAAATATTTTGAATATTTTGAAGGCTAAGCCCACGCTAATTTGTGGCCAACATGAAGGCTTAGCCTACGCTTATTATGTGCCCCTCGTAGCTAAACTCACTCTGCTTGGACATTTTGAAGGCTTGGCCCACGCTAATATAATTTTGTGTGGGCTTAGCGTGGGTCAAACTCACAATTTTTTATAAATTTCTAAACTCCTTGTGGGCTAAGCCCACGCTTCACCTACGCAAAAAACACCCCACACCCGCCAATATATCTTTACGGCGAGTATATTAGCTTCAAAATTCTTATTAACGCTATGCCGACGATAATCACCCTTTTGTGTAGGTTTTTCATACTTAGCCTCAGTTTTTTGCCCACGATAATAAAACTTTTTTTTGTAGTGCTATGCTTACAGACGTAATCGTCCATTTGCTTTTTCGAAAAAGTTCCTCCCACAAACCAAAATTAAATAACATTAAAATCTTTTGTATTTGAATTCATTTTAAAAATTAATGATCTTATGTTCATATTTATGTAATATTATTATACTTCATTTTTCATTATTTAAAAAAATGAAACCTTACTCTTTTCAAAGTTGTTAGACAATTACTTTATGCTATGTAACATTTTCAATTTGTCTTGTTTTTTTATTAAAGTACAGAAATTATAAATGTTCATGGTGTGAAAGAAATGATAAAGTAACATTCAAATAGAAAATACAACATAATATATTCCATAATATCAAATAACATGAAATTACATTATTTTAGAAATGTAATTACTAAAAAGTTCATAACTAAAGAACACTAAGCAGAATAAATTTTGACCACAAAGTGGACATTACAATAAAAATTCTAGAATTATATTGGTCTTCTGGCCAGCAGCTACATTCTGTAGGTGCTATCTTTAGTCAATATAATTTTAGAATGTCAAATGTCAAATAAATATTACATAATTTGAATGATAAAAGTAAAATAAGAATTAATGTTAAAAGTAAAATTAAGTACATCAATTCGAATGAATCAAAATGTATTTTTCTTAACATAAACATGATTTTGGTGAAAGGCACATTAAGTTATGCAACCACCTTGTCATTAAAATTCAAAATTATAAGTAATAAATATTATGAAAAACAATATTACAAAATATTAAGACAAAATAAGCCATGAACATAAATATAAATCCTAATTCTGAATGATTTAATTTTGTAAACAACATGTACATTACAATAATTTGAATCTTATGCATTTCTCATGAGAAAAATTGTGGTGATGACACGTGTTTAAACTTATCATGAGAGTCCTCTCCATTTGTATTATAGATAGAGATAGATAATCACAATCAACAATCTAGAATATTAAATGAAAATAAATAAGAAATGAGAAAAAAAATGTGAAATAGTTTTTATTGGTTTAATGTACTGAATATTGTTATGGTGTTAAGCATATCAAATTATGTCAACACATTATAAATATGTCAGATAATGAATGAAAAATTTAACACATTATGTATGTATATTGGAGGCAACAAATACAATGAAAAATATAGTGAATCCACCAAAAATAAGTAATAGTTATGAAATAAACCACCAAAATTAAATATTTGTCTTTGTTTCAAAACACTGGAAACGATTAGCCTAAAAGGATAACAAAAAAAGTTCTCTGCCTTAGTTAACATAAAGACTTATCATCAAGAGCAAAACCCTGATATGAGAAGAAGGGTTCCTGCTATCACATTCAAAGATAATTTTGTCGCCTTGATGGAAACAATGAAGACGACAAAAATTCTTCCGACCGCTACCAAGTTTAATGGTTCTATAAGGAAACCTTCCTTTTAAAACCTTGCATTTGACCTCCTTCAATAGTCCATGCAGCGTAACCATTGTGAATCTACCTTTGCAAAGATATTCAGAAAATGCAGCAGGTATATCTTTCAAGAACATCCAAATAATAAGTAAACAAAAGGAATAGAATATAAGGTACGTCATTTTTTAAAAAAGGAATGCTAAACTCACCAGAAAACTTGCATGGACGTGTACCTAAAACAACTTTATGGAAAAATGGTCAAAGGGACCAATGCTCAGCGGCTCCCTCCCTTCAACTTCGTCCAAATAACGATTTACACCACTTTCAGGGACATCTCCCATATAAACAATTATATGGAAAGCGTGTTGGTCAACGTAACGGAATAAGATAGAGTGATCCCCTTCAAAGCCATAAAAATAAGCCAAAGTCCACCACCCATTCATCATTTATGGAGATAATAAATTTTGGTTATAATGTACTATATGTACATTCCCTATGCTATCTACAAGGGCCCACTCATCACCAAGTTCTTTTTGAAATTCAATAGCGAATGTACGATCAACATATCCAAACTATAAGTTTTGAATAAAGAATAAAAAGTAAGCAACTATAGAAACTGTGTAGAAGTAGAAATTTAAGAAAATACACACAAAAAATACATGTTTCACCACGGATGTTCATTGAAAAAAACAGACCTCGTGTGTCAAGTTTAAGAATTTCTTCAGCAGAGGGCGCCATGAAAGTGAATAATAGAACAACAACAATAAGCAAGTTGGAAAGAAAGTAGGATACTGAATAATAAATGAATATGTTGAAAGTAGTGTATAAAGAATAGAATGGTGTTATAATTATTACTTGTTGCACTAAATATCTAAGAAATCTGGATTGGAAGAAGAAATGAATATCTTGAAAGTAGTGTATAAAGAATAGAGAACGATCACAATATATAGGAAAAGGAAAAAATAAAGTTGGGACTTAATTGCTCTTACAGGTATTTAATGATGTTAATTATATGCTTCCTATAAAAAAATGAAAAAGAATAAAAAACAAAGAACAAAGACAATGGAAGATGTTGAATGCATCAAGTAAGCAATTAAGTACATATTGTAAACAAAATATTAATTCCCATACCATAAGCAAAACAAAAAACGTTAAACAGAGACACAAAATCGGCACTCGAAAATGCATCATTTGCAAAAATCTAAAGAACTGCATCACTTGCAAAAAAAGTAACAAACACAGAACTGAAAACATATAAAGTAATGGAGTTAAGAATGAGCTAAAATCTTGAACATAAAACACTACAAATCTCCACCATAAACTTCGATCAGAAAACAAAAAAATTGTTAAACACGGGCACAAAATCGACACTTAGAAATGCATCATTTGCAAAAATCTAAAGAACTGCATCACTTGCAAAAATCTAAAGAACTGCATCACTTGCAAAAAAAAAAGTAACAAACACAAAACTGAAAACACATAAAGAAATGGAGTTAAGAATGAGCTAAAATCTTGAACAAAACCACTACAAATCTCCTTCAGAAACTTCGATAAGAAACCAAAAAAAATGACCTAAAATCTTGAATAAAAACCCTAGAAACAGAAAGCCTAGGAAAGCCAGAAACTTTGAACAGAAAACACTACAAATCTCCATCAGAAACTTCGAAAAAAAACCCCAAAAAAATGACCTAAAATCTTGAACAAAAACCCTAGAAATTGAAAGCCTATAAAAGATAGAAACTTTGAACACAAAAGCCAGAAACTTTGAACAGAAAACACTACAAATCTCCATCAGAAACTTCGATCAGAAAACCAAAAAAATTACCTAAAATCTTGAACAAAAACCCTAGAAAAGCCAGAAACTTTGAACAGAAAAGCCTAGAAACAGAGAACCAAGAATGTCACAAAGAGTGGAGAAAACAAACTGAACAAAACAAACCATGAAACAGATAAATAGTATCGATCGAAAAGATAAAAAAGACAAAAAAAATATAAAAAATACAACAAAAATGTGAGAATGAGATGAACAAAGAATAGCATAGATTACCTGAACCATGGAGAATGAAAAGAAGAAATACGAACAAAAATAAATAAAAATGGATCTATACAACACATATATATAGTGAAAAAAAACATTTCAAATTTTCAAAATGAGGCGCCATTTCTACGGATGTCTAATGTTATTCTGAGGCAAAAATGTTTTCCAATGTCGCAGATTTGCAGTTCCATAAATGGTGAAAGAAGAGAAGGGGGACGAAAGTTTCCGAGAGAAGAGAGTGATACAGAGGGAAAAGGGGATAAACTTTTGAGAGAGAGAAGTTTTACTTTTAAAAACTCCTACGTGACACGTTTTGGTTGGTTCAGATGTATTATGTTTATTGGTGAAAGTTTTTCTATTTTTAGTATTAAATGTTTTATATTTTTATTTTAGAAAAATTGTGGTGATGACACATGTTTAAACTTACCGTGGGAGTACTCTCCATTTATATTATAGATAGATAGTATATATAGCATTATCCGAACTTACTTTTCTATATGCAAACACTGAGAGCATGTTTTAGTTTATAGTCGAAAACTATTTCTTTTAAGACACAGAAATCACTGAAATGTGTTCTTTTAGGCACAATTAAAAATTAAACCCTCAATCAATGTACTTTAAAGAATCTAATTATCTGCCAACAAATGCAGGACTTTGCTTAAAGAAGTGGTTCAAATTGTTCCATATTTTATTTGCACTGATCAGTGTTGCTACGAAATTCACCTTTCTTTGGGGTTAATGTTTAAATTGTTAAAAAGGCTATTACAATTCGAGGAAGAGAAGGAATATATTCCATTTCAAAATTGCTCATTTCAAAATTGCTCATCAAATTCAGATACAACACATTGAATTTCAAAATTCAGATATAACATGACAACATTGACCGTTAGTCCCAGAAATACAGGGACATAAACAAATACAGATTTACCTAAAAAACTAAAACAGTAACAGAATTGTGAATCACGAGACCAATTTTTACAATTGATTGGCATTTAACAACTCATTTCATTTCCTTAATCTGATAATGTTTTGGAGGGAACGGTGGAGGACCCCGAAAAAGCGTGGCCTTTCTGAAGTGCACTTCTGTCGTGAACAAGTGGTTCTGAGACCCAAGAGGCAAGATTAGCTACTCCAACTCCAAGAGTTGCTTGTTTTTCTCTAAAAGATGCCCAAGTAACTAAATATAGACCAGCAATGATGAGAGAACCTCCTAAGATGCTGTCGTCACATGCATGTTAAAACAGAATAGTAAGAAACTTCTAAATTAATTTCAAACCGTCACGCTAAAGGAAGCCATCTTCACGTTAGAACAGAATACATCAACAACTGGGAATAAAAGGAGCTTTACCTTCCCAAGAAAATTGGACTTCCAAGGAAAATTTGGGAGAGGATGGTTGAAAACGCAGGTTGAAGCGGATTGTAAAGGGAAACCATGGCTGGGCCCAAGATTTTGTTGCACCATGTAATGAGTCCATAGTTAAGGGCAGATGCAACAGTTCCCTGAACAGATAAGGAGATTTTTTGTCAAGATACACATGTTAAAAAATCTACCAAAATATTTGTAAGAACATGGGATACTTAAATCTTTTCAACCATTAAGAAAATACTCTCAGCTTTTCCACTAGTTGTCATAACAGCAAAATCCATCTTACTCTCAACGCATGGTGCCCCTAGGTAAAATAGTATTGTGGTTTCTGATGGTAGCATGATAGGTACTTGAGTATTATAGGATGGCTAAGTCTTGCATTGGGTTATGGAGATACACGATACTCCCTCATTGATGGTTAGTTATTAAGAGAGGATCCCTCAACTGTTTGAGTGCCTATTGATTGGTATAAGACATGTCTCTTAGTAGCAAACTAACGGCACAGGTGGTGATGCTGGCATTGCAGTGTTTGTCTGGGATTCAAAGTGCTAGCTAACAGCCAGATTGCATGGGCTTGAGGACTGCTGAGTGTGGTGGGATATTAGCATCTAATTATGGGACATAGGTCCCACATTGGAAGTATGGGATTCTAACGTAAGGATTACAATACCTTGGGCTCTCCAACAGGAACAACTAGCTTTTGAATTTGGTTCCCTCAAGGTTCTTATCATTAAAACACCTTTCTGTGGTTCATACAATGAGATTGGATCACATCATTTGGTTTCTAGAAGTAGACACTAGAACGTGTCTTACGGGTGACCATTAGCAAAACAGAACTATAGTCTGCACATACAACATAAACATTTGTCATCATCTATTCCCTACATATTTGATCTTTTATTTTCTTTTTTTCATGCCGTGGGTAATACAACAAAGACTCAAACTAAAATTTCAGTTTAGAATAGTCATACAAAATAACATAAAGTAACATTGATTATTTCGTTTGAACAGTAGCACGATAACTGTTCAAGATGTCAACAAGAAAGATTTTTAACATGGATTATCAAAATATGAACAAATATGTAACTTCCTAAAGTTTTTCACAAATAGTAAAAGTAAAAGAAAAAAAATACATTGAGAAATACTTCATCAACAATCAGGATAACACCTGTAGAATAAGGATAACACCTGTTCCTAGAAAGGAAACCGATGACTTACAAGAGTTGAAATAAAAATCAAAAGATGAATAGTGCAAATAGAATTCATTTAGTGTAGAACTCTTTATAATGCAAAACAAAGGTTTTCACTCCCTGTGAAACATTTTTAACAATTTTTAAACAGGTGACAGTAACACCAAATAATTCACAAAAAATGGTTAAAAAAAGCTTTACAATTATGTTATCCAGAATGAAAACCCAAAACTAAGATAAACTAGTAATAGAGGAGAACAATGTTAGAAATTAAAGGCAACCATACCTAACAGATAAAAAATAAATCTTTATATACTCTTGTAATTTAGAAAATCATCTGTAGGAAGATTAATGCTCCCTCCGGTCACGTGTAGGGAACAATCTTTTGTTCCAAGATTGTCCTATTTCCTTAATACTCATAGTAGTGACCCAAAACTTGGACAACTTTGATTATTAACAAAGTAAGAACATTACATTACAACATTGACTCCACTTCAACAAGTTAGAATGCTCTCCTTTACAAACCAAACAACAGTCAATAATTGATAGCCTGATGTGTTGAATTGAATGGAAGAATGCAAATAATAAAAAAGGGCCAAGTTTAGAAGACATCTCCAATAATTCAATGTAGTGAGTAGATCAAAAGCATTATTAATAACCAAAAAAAGCTTTTCGGGTGACTCACAGCATAAAGAACAGCAAGGATTTCTGATGATGTCAAACTCCAGTCAGTTGACTCGTTATTCATGAATAATGATACTATCACCATTAGTAAAGTTCCGAAGAAGTATGAAAATGCTGTGACCGATATGTTTGCGGGATATTTTTTTAATACCGGTGCCTGAAAACAGTTAAAGGTAACAATTTAGAAACACCAATTATTTCACATGTTAAAGAACCTAAGATCACAACAAATTAATTGGTCAAGTTTAAGAATCAGCAGTACTAATTTGATCAGTGAAGAAATTTGGAATGAGTGACGAGTCAATGACCTGGCGCTAAGAATGATGTTTGCAACAATATTATTTACAATAACATGCATGAAAAGCATGGAGAAGTCATCCAATCTAATCTAAGTAAACTTATTAAGAGTGTGTTTCAATACAGGAGGATTGAGGAGAGGGAAAAAAGAAATTATGTTACTTATAATTCTGCAAACACTTTATCAAAATATTAGGGGATCTTACTTTGATACACCTCCAAACTCGAAGAAGATAGTTATAGGGAAGTGAACCGATTAGGACATGCAAGAAATTTGCAACATAAGCAATTATCCAATACAACTATCTGAGGTCTACATTATTCTAAGTCATATGAGACCCAAAAAGAAGTTGGAATATTGAGAATTGACCAAGTATCGTAAGTTTCTTATCAATGAGATTTGAGTGAAAAGGAAGATTCCTAATAAGCAGGAACATATAGAGTCATCTCAGCCTCCCAGGGAATGCACAGAGAAGTTGGGACTTGGTAAAAGGGTAACAGGCAAGTCATTGATCACTAAATTTATCCCATAATTGCTGTATTCAACAGTCACCCCATGCATATGACAAAAAAGATAATACCTGAATGGCTAGAAACGCAGCCATACAAATGCAGTTCCCTATCAAGCACAGAACCCCAAGATGAAAATGGTCTAACCCGAAGTCCTGTAAACTACCAATTAGCCATCCAGATGGCTCTGGCTGACCCTTGGCACTTATTTCATTTTGTACAACATGATCGATTTCAGTATATCCTACCAAAGCTGGACCACGATACAAAACCATCAATACGGCACCAGAAACACAGATGATGGTTCCTCCAACTTTTGCCAGACCATCATATCTGACTAAGTTCACTCTTTCTGTACTGCATGAAAAGGTTTGTACAGATAAACATAATTATATGACCTGGTGTATCTGCATAAATTTATTAATGTAAATATTTATGAACTAAAAGTGAGAGTGTGCAGTTGTATTTGAGTAATAGTACACACACACACACAAATTGAAACGGATAAATGTTACAAGTGAAATGAAACTGACCCCATCATTACAGCCAACATAAAGGTAAAGACCGGAATGGCTGGTTGTATGGCAGCCGCATAAGTTGGATTAGTATAGCTCAAACCAATAAGAAACAAAAGCTGGTTGCCAAATATCCTGATCATGAATCAAGAATGCATCAATAAAGCACCGTATCTTTATATATAGTGAAAATGGAAAATAAGTAGTATATACCAAGAGCCTCACCCAGTTAATCCAAGAAAGAAGAATGACACCAGGAGGTTCTTAGTAGTGGGTGGTCGAATCCGTCTACAGTCCAACATGGTATGATCAAGATATCCATTCAACAGAAGAAAAAGGAGTAATATGACAAGACATAAGAGGGAACAAAAAAGTTGCAAGTTAAAATGTTACATTTAAAGATTGAATGTGAAGCACGGTTATATTTACAGATCAGGAATATATGCAGCCACATCCACACAAAAAATAGTTATCATCCTCTTAGGTAGTAATCATGGAACTCCGGAGTCATTACCCACAAACACACATTAAATTTTAAAAATATATTTTAGAATATGATTAAATACCTTAAAACAATGGAAACATAAGTATAAGCTATACGATAATATTACTTAAATATTAAGAATGCTCTAAATAATCAGACAGAAAGGTCCAGATATCAATGAACATGAATGTAAATTTTCATACAACTAGAGTTACCCAACAATCCAAACACTCCAGCGCTTAGAAAAAACATACGTCCAGAGAAATATTATTATAATTCATAGATTCAGAGTGCCGTATCAAGCACATGCAAACAATCAGAGTGTTGCAAACATCACCAACCCTCCAAATTGTGGAACAAATAAATGTGCTTAAGCATCCAATCCCAACCGATCTAAGTATCCAATAACACCAAATGGAAATGTATCCGCAACACTCAACCTTTTCAGAAAGGGAATCAATAAATATTGTAAATAAACTTAGAAAACAAAAGGCCAAGGTGTGAGGGAGGAATCCATTTATTTTTCATCCAACCGAGGGAAACAACAGAACAAAAGGGAGCATATTCATAGGTTTTGAAAAACAATGCAAGCAAAATCTTGAATGGTTGATTTGAAAGAGATAAAGGAGCATACTTTTCACGGATATAAGCAAGGGGTGCGAGGATGGAAAGGGCAAGGAGATCGCGGAATACGCAGAAGACTAACTGGTTGATGCCAACATTAAGGGCCACTTTGGTGATGACATGGTAGCCGCCACTGAAAAGCTGCACCATGGCCATGGCCATATGGGCCTTCCATATGTCACCCCCCGCACCCACTCCAACTCCAACTGTTGCCATTGAAATGAATCCACTCTCTGCAACAAAGTCCCACAACCTCTAAAACACCAAATGGGGTTGTTGGATTCGCTCCTTCGTTCGTTGAAACAGTGATGCCAACACCAAACCCGATGCTTAGTTCGGAATCCACGGACAAAAAATAATAATAAAAAAACACTTACATAATTATTGATGGTGTTGAAATTTTTAATGATACTCTTTCTCAAACTTCGGACTTCAGGATTAATAATAATAATAATATAATGATATTTTCATTAAACTATTATTAATGCATGATTTCTTCCCTTTTTAATTACTATTTTATTTATTTTCGATAATGAGGTACTTTTACAAACTTTGCTCTATCAATCGGTTATAAGAAAAATTATCAGTCAGAAACTTAAATTTGATAATAATATTTTTTTGAATTTATATACAGACAATACAATACTTAGTTTTATATTAACTAAATTAATTTAACTTTTAAATTTATATAAAAGCGTAAATTTTTAAACTATTATCTTTAATTATATTTATTAGAAATAGTGCTTAATTTAAGGACAGTTTTAAAATTATGATATTAAATTAAATTGAAATAGTTGGAACTTATTTATATTTCTATCCACTACATTTTTTTTATATTTGAGTTCACAAAATATATATTAATTTAAAGTGTGTGTAACAATGGCAGCAATTTTGTGTGTGTATATGGGTTTGTTTGACAGAATGAAAGACAAGCAATAGGTGCAGGGCAACTCTTCCTAGCATGCACGCCTTCTTTCATATATAAGAAGATAAAGAAGAAAGTATTATTGCAAAAAATTGTAAAAGATTTAAATACGTTTCAAGACCCAATAATTGTGTTTATATTTAATTTTAATCTTTGTAAAAAAAAATACTTTTATATTTATGTCATTTTTGTTGTTTTATAATTGTCATTTACTGTAGCTAATTAAATGTTAATAATAAAAAATATCAATTAAATTAATAAAATATTTTTAATTATGATAATTGACCTATTTTTAAATGAATAATTCTTTTTTTTAATTCTCTTATTATTTAATTGGTCGTATTAGACTGATGCACATCATATCAATTAGGTAACCATACATCAAATTTAATCTAATTAAAGTTCATTTAATATAGATTTTAATTATTTTAAATTGAATTGAAAAAATTCAAATCGATTGGATTCACTCGGAAGATTTTATATCCAATATTTTTATTGAAATAGAATTGTTTGGATTTGTATTGAATCTGACTGGATTTAAAAATCCAATTCATAAACAACCCTAATATTAGACGTTTTAGTTTTATCAAGTTTAAATTATAATTTCATATTTAAGACCATAACTTTAAATTTTCTTATGGATAGTGTGATTTTTTTGAATATACTATTTATACTACATTATATAATCAAATTATTTTTCTAATGTAAAATAAATAAAAATAAACCCGCGTGTACGGGTCTAGGACTAATTGTTTGAAAAAGTTGCACGTACAAGACAAAACATTCTTATCCAGTAACCAAGTCATTTTAGTAAGTGAAAAAAGAAACTATTTTGCTTTCATATATTGTTACAATTGCCCTGAAAACACTAAAGTCTCAATGCAATAGAGAAAGAAAAAAAAAAAGCTTTGTATGAAGTCTTATGTCTTATAGTTGGAATGATGCCTTTTCGCAAAGTTTTTAATAGCTTTCTTGTTTGGTTAAACTGAAATCAAATAAAAACAGAGTAAAATTCACTAATATTTATTTTTATCGATATACTTTCAGTTTTTGTTATATGTCTTGTTTATTTTTATTCATCTTTCATAATTTAATCTCTTTTCTACCTTTCTGTGCAAGGAATGGAAGGTAAAGAAATAGACCAAAATATTCAATTACTTTTGTATCGTAATGAAAAGTTATCTAAGAATTGTGATGATATTAATATCATATTACATTTCACATTCACAGTTTGTCCTCAAACAACATTTCACATTTAGGGGATAAAATACATGCATACCAATTTAAGAACAATCAGACCAATTTTCACAACGCATTGCTATTCAACAATGAATTTGATGTGTTTGGCTTTGATGTTACCCCGGAGGACCCTGACTGTGACCACTCTGGTATTCATTTTTTTCATGAATAAGTGGTTCAGAGATCCTAAAGCCATTGGCAGTAACTTCAAAGGTTTCTTGTCTTTCTCTATAAGATGCCCAAGTAACTATATATAGACCGGCAATGATGAAAGATCCCCCTAGGATGCTATCACCACATGGATTCAAAAACGAGAATAAAAGTAAGCTTCTAAATACTATACTGTTACAGTGCAATAGACAGGTTGGAACTTCCACTGCTTCAAGTAGGTATGGCATTTTATTAAGCTTCCATATCAGAAATCAATTTTGGTATACTTTCTAGGTAGTTATAGTGAAAGACAACATAATTATATATATGATAGTTTCTAATTAGATTTCAACCTAAAAAAAACTTTTATGCAATGTGTCTGTGTATGTATTCTTAATAGATTTTCCTTAAATGTTTTAGTTTTACCCTTTACAGTTGGTGAGTAGGTTTGTTGTGAGATGGTAAAGTTAGAAAAAGAGTGCATCAAAAATGTTGAAGTGGTAGGAGAGGTATACCTTCCCAGGTAAATTGGAGTGCCAAGGAAAATTTGGGAAAGGAAGGCAGAAAATGCAGGTTGAAGCGGAGTGTAAAGGGAAACCAAAGTTGGCCCCAAGATCTTATTGCTCCATGTAATGATTCCATAGATAAGAGCAGAAGCAATAGTTCCCTGAACAAATTTGCAAAATCTACATGTTAATAAAGAACCAAATAATCCATTAGAAGGTGAATCAATTAGAAACTATGTAGGAACTTAACATACAAGACTTTCAATCTTTTCACCCGTTAAAAGAGAAAAAGACCCTCGCTGATTAACTTCAGTAGTTTACATCCACTGTTATATTACTTAAATACAACTTTCAGTAACACATTGACGTCATCTTTGACTTCTGTGCTAGACTGCAAGTCATTTTTGCCCTCCATTTAACAACCATGCTTCACCAGTTACAACAAATTGTTGAACATGAACATCACAACAAAAGCCCAACTTATTCTCACCTCTAAATTATTGATACTACCCGGTAGAAGCAGTGTTGTGGCTGTTCCCAATAAGGTGAATACCAATGTGAGTTTATTAGGTAAGCATATCTATGTAGCTCATATATATGAGAAAGGATCACACAAGTTCTTTAATTCATATTTTCACATTAAACTATTAAAACTGGATTATTTTCTCAAACTAAATACCCTCCATCAAGAATATTTGCAGAATTTGGGAGCCGGGGAATCCACATTTCATTGTCTAACTCAAGAATTTCATGATAAAAATATAAAGAACTTGATCTAATTTTTCTCTTCTTTATTTTAGACTGCTAGACATGAAAGTGGCTATATAATTATTAGCAATACAGAACTAAAGCTAGCAGAAGTAACACAGACATTTGTTTCCATTTGATCCGGACAGATTTTTTCTTTGCTTTGCTTCTTTACTTAATATCTACATCCTAATAAATCAACACAGACAAAAGAATTGAAATTTCAAATTTTGATCTGATATACAAGATAGAAAAAAACTTATGTCTATAATTATTTGAATGATGTCACGATGTTAGTGATATGTCATGTCTGACCTATTGTCAACTGCACAAGCTAATAAACAAAGGGTTTAGAAGACAACATAAACGGTTTCATTAGGTAAAATGGACCAAAGGATCTGAAATGACTAATATGAGTTCATGAGAATGAAGATTGATTTAAAATTTCAGTGACTCACAGAATATGCAACAGCTAGTATCTCTGATTGTGTCAAAATCCAGTCAGTTGACTCGTTAACCATGAAATATGATGCAATCACCATCAGTGCAAATCCAAAGCCGAATGAATACGCAGTGACAGATAGATTTGCAGGATACTTTTTCAATACTGGTGCCTGAAAATAGTTAATGGCAATAACTTAAACATGCCAACTGATCAAATAACCAAAGATTACAATAAATCAGTTCACAAACTAAGTGATGTTAAAGATTGGTGCTTCTAGCAATAAGTAATTTCATCCGTTAAAAAAGTACAAAATGATTGGTTTAATCCCAAAGAATTGAAAGAAAAATGTGAAAGCTTTGTGAAGTTGTCCAATATCAAAGTGTGTGATATATATAGAGAATTCCGAATGGAGGGAAATAGGAGCAAAAGTAAGGGTTTATACAGAGTGAGCTCTAAAGGCTTTTGCTGTAAGGATGCATAAATCAATATACTACAACATAGATGAACTCGTTAGAAACTCAAATGAGAAACCGTGTAAAGAACAACTTGATGTATCTCATCATAATTGGTGTGGAAAGGAGAAATCCAAGTAAGAACTGATAGAGTCATTCCACACTCCCATGGCAATAATAAATAGAAGCACGAGCATAGTAAATTGGTAATAGAGGAAGAAATGAACAGATAAAAATCTTTTCCTGATGCTATAATCAGCAGTCATTTTATGGACTTTTATTTTAATAAGTGTCTTTTGATGAATATAAAAAATTGTAGATACCTGAAAGGCTAGAAAAGCAGCCATGCAGATGCAGATCCCTATCAAGAACACAACCCCAAGCTGAAAGCTGTCAAGTCCAATATCAAGTAAGCTGTTGATTAACCATCCAGAAGGCTCTGGCTGACCTCTGGCACTTTTTTTAATTTGTGCAACTTGATTCATTGTTTTATCCCCTATCACAGCTGGACCACGATAGAAAACCATAAATATGGCACCTGAAACACAGATAAGAGTTCCTCAAGCCTTCGCCAAACCTTCATATCTGAACAAGTTCAGTCTTTCTATGCTGCAAGAATGAGTTTGTTAAGCACATTGTGTTCTGGTCTATATGAACAATTTCATGAATCTGGAAATTTCTTTACTGCAATATGATTGGGCTTTTTGTCTGTGTACTAGAGAAAAAAATGAATTAATGATCCATAAATAAATTTTATATATTAATACAGACATTTTAATGCTAAGAAGAAATGGATAAGAGTGAAACTGACCCCATCATCAAAGTAAACATAAATGTAAAGACTGGAACGGTTGGCTGTACAGCACCAGCATATGTAGGATTAGTATAACCTAAACCAATAAGATACAAAAGCTGGTTGCCAAACACCCTGATCATAAATCATGGAGAAAAAAAGTATTATGCTGCAGTAAAACACTATACCATACATATACCACAAAAATAAGAAATAAGTGAATATAGGAAGAAATCTTACCCGGTCAATCCAAGAAAGAAGAATGACATCAATAGCTTCTTGGTGATGGGCGGTCTAGTCCGTCTACAGCCAGTATGGTAAAAATGTATGATTAGGATAGTCACACATCAGAAATAAAGAAAATACTATCACAACTCATAAGAGAGCACAAAAAAAGTTTCAGGTTCAAATTGTGAACAGAGAATATAACTTTTATTTCACTGTTACTTTTCAAATGAGAATACAATCTCTCTAAATAATCTCACAATAGACTACTCAAATCCTACATTCTCTCTCATAAAAATTATAATATAAATTATATTTAAAATCATAGTATAAATGACATTCAAAACTAGAATTAAAGGTAATAATCATTGACCTTTCAAATTTCTAAATAAAACTGATAACGCTTTGAGTTTAATGCTAACAAATTCCTCCCTTAAACTCAAACCTTTCATATTCTTCATTCAGATTGCTTTTCTGATTGTCATTGCCTACACTTCCAATTTTATGTTTTGTCTTGACCCCAATTGCCTCCAATATTTTCCCAACAGCCACCACATTGTTCTAGATTAGAAGCAACTTTAGTTTTCTTCATTGCACCAACTTATGTAGAGTTCTGGTTTGAAATACTTTTAGTCTCCCAAACAAAATCTCTTGCACTTTCACCCGTTGAATTAAAAGGATTTAAGAAATGCTCTGGCTTTAATGAACTTGGAATATAATGATTAGACCATACATCCCTTTCAGTTCCATTTACTATCTTTTCCCAACTCAAAACCATTATCTTCAAGTAAAACACATGAACCAAGTTTCTTATTATCACAAAGAACTTTACTGCACCCCACTGTCAGACTGTCTGAAGTATTATTTCCTACACTCTCATCAACAATAACAAAAGATGGAATATACTTGTCATTGATCTTTGGTTTTGTCCTTAGCTTCTTGATAGCTTCAAGGGCATTTGTAAAATTATAATGGGCTTCTAATTTGAATTGTAATTCATTTACCTTTCCTTTTTGTGCCAAAAGCAACAAATGGAGTTCTTCAACTTGATTGACTCTACTTTCTTTGTCTTTCTCCATATTAACATATTTTTCTTCCAATTTTGTAAACCTTCTTTCCAGGTTACCAAAATTTGCTTCAACACTCTCCAATTGAGATACCAAGACATTCCTTTCATTTAGAAGATTGTGTTTTTCATTATTCAGCAAATTGCAAAATTCTTCCAAAGTACTTGATTTTGTCCTTAAACCTTTAAGCTCAGTTTTTGCATCACAAAGGGACTTCTCCAACAAGATATTCTTTAAGTTGAGTTTGAACATCCGATTCTTTTCCATCTCCATCCATGTTTGCAAACACTCGTCCATTTTTGTCCTTCAAGTGCAAAATCCAATCTTTCATGAAAACCGAATAACATTTATCCAATAATTGTCCCAACTAAGAATATTACTCTTCAAATCAGTACATAATAAACTTCCTCCATTGTACCTTCTCTTCCGTCCTTTTGAAAAAAACATATTTTCCCCCGACCTTCTGATTGGAATTTTTGTTGAGTCTCCAAAAGACACATGTCCATCTTCTATCTCTTGTATATCAACAAAGAGATGTTTGTGCCCGCACATATGATTACTAGCACCAATGTCTAGATACCATATCATGTCACTATCTAGAGTGACGTCTTCATTGACCATCATGAGAATTCCTTCATCTTTTGTCTCATCTTCCTCCACTAAATTTTCATTCTCTTCCACTTTCTTCTTGGCATAGCACTCCTTTGCATAATGTCCATATTTTTCCGCAGTTGTAACATTCAACATTTGAACGACCACCACGATCACGACCTCATCCACGCCAGTTTTGCTGGTTCATTTGTCCCTTATCTTCATTGTTGTTTCCATGACCATGACCTCCACATCCATGTCCTCTTCCTCGGCTATGTTACACGTACATCACCTTGTCTTCTTTAATGGTCATCTTTGTTTGTAAGGCTTCCTCCAAGACTTCTTGTTTCTTTTTCTTTCTTTCGTTGTTCATGTGCTTCAAGAGAACCCGCGAGATCATCATGGTCATCTCTTCCAAGTTTCTTGACTCCTCGATTGCACATACAACATTTTCAAAGTCATCGGTCAATGATCGAAGAATTTTCTTCATGATTCTTGCATCCGTGAGAGTTTCTCCATTGCGTTTAAGTTTATTGGCTACCGTTTGCACATGAGTGATGTAACTAGATACATCTTCTGAATCCTTCATCTTCATGGCCTCCAACTCACCTCGTAGAGTTTGAAGACGCATTTGTTTAACTCGGATTGCACCCTTGAACACCTTTTCCAAGATGTCTCATGCTTCCTTTGAAGTGGAAGCACCATTAATCTTCTCAAAAATGGTCTCATCAACAGCTCGATACAACATGTACAAAGTTGCCTTATCTTTCGATCATGTCTCTTTCAACACTTTGTTTTGGGTCGCCAAGTAACCAGTGATATTTTCTAGTTCTTCAAAACCTTCTTGAACCACCTCCAATTGTCATAATTCACCATCTTTATTAATCGAGACAGGGACAAATTATTGGTTATGCTGACCATAGCTCTGATAACAATTTGTGAACAGAGAATATAACTTTTATTTCAATGTTACTTTTCAAATGATAATACAATCTCTCTAAATAGTCTCACAATAGACTTATCAAATTCTACATTCTCTCTCATTAAAGCTATATTATAAATTACATTTAAAACCATAGTATAAATGACATTCAAAACTAGAATTAAAGCTAATAATTATTGACCATTCAATTTTCCAAATAAAACTAATGACGACTTTGAGTTTAATGCTAACACAAATTCCACTTCCAAAGTTTGACTGTGTATCCAGTTAAATATGCAAAAAAACAGGTCATCATAAGTCCCTGGAACCATTAGCAGTAGACAAGCATAAGTAGAATATTTCCAGAATTTTTGGCTCATGATTATGAACCTCAAAAAAGGATAAGCCAATTGATATCAGTTAAATACCAAGAATGCTCTAACTCAGCAGAAAGAAAAAGATATCAATATACTACAGTGTACAGTTTCATAAAATTAGTATCATGAACCAACTATCACAGGTGTTTGGGAGCCTGCTTTGCAAATGGGAGTTAACACTTTACAAAGCATGAAATTAGGAAGCAAGATTCTGTGTCATTGCCATTAAAAGTCAATTTGCCCCATTTTAACCTTTACTCGAACATAGACATCGCTAGATGAAAACTCAATAATGATTTTATATTACTTCTTTAGCACGTCCTATCACGCAATTTGTTCTGAAAGATTGTACCCAACACCCTTTGGCCATACACCCTTTGGCCATAAATCTCCAACAGTATTCATGAACCAACTATTTCCAAAAGCTTAGCCATTTAGATAAAAAGAACACAATACATCTTTAGCAATTAAGAACATGCTACTGCCCAAATTAGAATATGCTCAGTAAATAGTACCAATCGCTACACATTTTTCTAAGTGCGAGTAAAAATAAAACAACAGCCCCACATTAGCGGAGTTACAAATGTGTTTAAGGCTTTTTTAAGCATCCAATCCAACCGTGTCAAGATTTCTAAAAAAGTCCAAATTTCTATCAATCAGAAGAAGTTGAAGGCAAGATGCGAACGAGCAACCATTCATTTCTATAAGTACTGCATCTTAAATTTTTTGCATAAAACAGGAATGTAGGAAAAAAATTAAAAAAGAAGAGACACTTTTATTGCCTTTTTCAGTTTAATTGTCACTTCAAAATTCATACAGATGTAACAAATAAGAAATTTCCCTAATCTTAAAAACTTACTATTAAAAAGTCAATTTACTTTGTGATTGTGGATAAAAGTGTTACACTCTCATGATATCAATTGGGTATTTCATCCCCACTATAGCATAGGATTGAAGGAGAGGGAAAAAGAGCATGCCTTTCAAGAAAAAAAGCGAGAGGAGCAAGAATAGTGAAGGCAAGAAGATCCCTGTAGAAGCAGAAAACTAGTTGGTTCACCCCAACATTAAGGGCCACTTTGGTGATTACATTGTAGCCAGCATAGAATAGTGGCACAAGTGGCATGCACACATGAGCCTTCCACGCGTCACTCCTCACTGATACTGCTGCCATAGATTGTGAAGCTTCTTCAGCCATTACAGAATCTCAGTATCAGCAAGCAAGCTAGAGAGACCAAAACATATGGGTTTGTTGACTAGCATAAGATAAAGAAGACAATATTATTGCAAAAAAATGTAAATGATTTTAAATACGTTTCAAGACCCAAAAATTGTGTTTATATTTAATTTTAATCTTTGTAAAAAATTGTTACTTTTATATTTACGTCATTTTCGATGTTTTTTAATTGTCATTTACTATAGCTAATTAAATGTTAATAGTAAAAGAAATGTCAATTAAATTAATAGAAATATTTTAAATTTAGATAATTGACCTATTTTTAAATGTATAATTTTTTTTTCAATCATCCTATTATTTATGAAGAAAAACAATGACTTTTTTTTTATAAAATTTTCGTGTTAGACATCACTATGCAACTTGACATCTCAACTAAGCTGACACCTCAAGAAACAACAATCATCTGCCATCACATGAAAAAAAAAATATTATTAAAAAAAAGAAAAAAGAAAGAAAATACAAAAATATGGGGGGACTAGACCAAAACACATATGTTAACACAAACAATACATAGGTAGATTATACCTATTCATAAAGAATTCTAATAATAGACTAGCTGGGAGTCTATTATACCAATGAAAAGATTCTCTATGAATAAATCCTAAATTAGCCAATTTATTAGCACATGCATTCCCTTCACGAAAAATATGAGTTGCCCTAAACCTGATTGTCCCACAAAAATGAAGACAAGTATTCCATCGATTCTGAAGCATCCACGGAACATTAGTCCTAGCAGTAAACGCAGCACAAACCAAGGCAGAATCACATTCAAGCCAGACATTAGTAAGTCCCATTTTTTGAGCTTC
>Ga0123342_1004892_pt1 | contig 20023 bp, 9 predicted proteins | sample Turbeawhitnodule_FD_89960 | JGI IMG/M metagenome (GOLD analysis project Ga0123342, IMG submission 89960) | Root nodule microbial communities of legume samples collected from Mexico - Turtle bean Mexico white nodule | ecosystem: Host-associated > Plants > Roots > Nodule | place: Mexico: Nepantla... | reverse complement strand
CCGGTTTTATGGGGTTGAGTTAGGCTTAAAGTCCACTTCGTAATATGGTATCAGAGCCATTTCGAGCCTATCCTAGCGAGTATTTGTTGGGCTTATCAGGCCACCCGCTATCGGGCCGCTATCAGACCACCCATAATATATAGTCCCACGCACGAGTTGGTAGTCTCGGCGTGAGGGGGGTGTGTTGGAGATCCCACATCGACTAGAAATTAGAGCCTTTCATTGTATATAAGTGGGTGCAAACCTCAACCCTATGAGCCGATTTTATGGGGTAAAGTTAGGCTTAAAGTCCACTTCGTAATACCAATCTTACCATTTGTGGTTCTTCATTCCATTGGCCCCCAATATCCACTCCTCGTTTTCTGTTTTATGTTCGGCTGGCTGCTAACCTTGTTTTCTGTTTTATGTTCAGGAATGAGTATAGTTTTGTATAAGAGTTAGATCAACCTTAAAGTGATTCTTATTTATTTAATTTTTATTGTTGATAAAAAAATCGTTTAATATAAAAATAGTTATTAAATATATAAATAAATTTATATTACACATAAATTAAAAAAGTTTGGTGAGCCATGATCCTTACGTCACCACCAAGATCTGCCTCTGTTCTCCCCAATTCAATTTTAGTGGCTCATTTGGTAGTTGCATCTAGTGTTAGGTATAATTGTACCAAAAGAAAAAAAATATAACTAAAGATAGATATAATTGTTTAGGTGTTTTTGGTATTAACTTTTAGTTAAAATTTAAGTTTTATTTTGAAAATTTTGGTAACGAAGATTTGTATTTCAAATATTGAGGTGGAACTTTCCTTTTGGTCTGAGAATAACACAAAAAAATAAAAACTTTAAAGGTTGTAAATAAATTTTGTCCACTCTATCTTGGGTGCACTACAGAACTGCGTGCCTTCTTCTCTCTTTTTTTCCTTACTAATATTAAGCATGGTGATAATTACGTGTTGCTTTAATGCTTTAACATCAAATAATTACATTTTTCACACTTTAATAACCTTTTTCCTTTTGTCTCATTTTATTATCATTTAAGGTAACGTATATATTAAAAAATTAATTAAGTATAATTTTATAATATATTAGGGTCGATAAAGGTTACTCCAATTAATATTCCACACTAATAAAACATTCATAAAAATAAAACATTCTTTAATAAAATAAAATAATCTAACTGAAATAACCATTTCATAAATGTCTAATTACACTATTAATTTTCTCATACATTTATTTATTGAAAGTGTTATTGAAAAAAAGAGAGTGAGTGATGCTTTCTTATATTCAAAAGTGATATAATTAATTTGATACGGTGTAACATTAAATAATGACAAATAAAACGTGATAGAAGGAGTATTTCGCAACAACCCAATTATTATTAACTACAAATACAGAACTAAACAATAAATTATAAGTTAAATTTTAGCTTATGTAGTGAATATTAAGTAATTGGAAACTTAAATAATAGCGTAGTGTAAGGATAAATTTATGCATGAGTTAGATTCTAACATCAGTGAGATCATGGTCTTAAAAAGGTAAAGAAAGATTCATAACTAGCATTGTCATAATTGTGACATAAAAAATTCAGTACCTATTTAATCACAATGTTATTTGTATGTTTTTGATAAATAAATAAACAAATGAGAATTGAGTGCATTAATTTTGTATATATTTTTTCCGTTATCATCTGCATTACAGTTTACTGCTTAAGCATTAATTAAAAGGTATAGAACAGTGTGGAGAAATATGGTGAATTACATAACATCATAAACATAACATCATAACATAAACAAGAATAAAAGAAAAAGAAAAGTGAAGAAGGGACAGGGAGCGTAGAATAAAGCAAAAGGGAATGTCTTTCTCATGCACGGATCCCAATAGAAGGCGGGAAGTATACCTAGCAATGCTTGCTGGAACACATTCTTTTTGTTTAGTTTAAAGGATTTTTCTTTGTTCATAAACAAATCAGTCCATTCACACACTCATTTATACACGCACAAAAACTCATTTATTTACACAGTTGGATACAATTTAGATTTGGCCTATTCAGTTCTGCAACCAACATAACATAGGTGTATATTTAACAAAACAAATATCGGTTTCAAGTGGAGGAAATCATAAGCTATATATATATATATATGAATGATCACTTAGTAGTTTATCTGTTTTTCAATGATTGAGTTGTCTTACCTTAAATCTGCCTATAGTTTCTGTTAGCTTGTGAAGTTAAGTACTCTAGTGATACTGAATCCACAAGATCATGAAGCCTGTTGAAAATGGCGATACCGTTAACATAAACTATCAAAATAGCTGGTTAGGCTTCTCCCTCTCCCCACAAATGATGAGTATAGTTGTTCCTTCACAGTCTCATCAAACACAGCCTTCATCTGCTGCTGCTGAAACAACTCCACCAACATATTACCACCACACACCTCTTCATAACTATGGACTCCAAGGTGAACATGTTGGAATGTGTTCTTCCTTGCCTATCATGCCCCTTAAATCCAATGTCTCCTTCTATGGAATAGAAGCTATGAGCAGATCACAAGCACAAGGTTAGCTCCAACTCAAACTTCAGCTATATTCTTTTGCTTTGATTAATAGTTTTGTATGACTGTACTAATAATTCAACATGCTCAATACTTTTCTTTTATCTGTACATTGTGAAGCAATGACAACTACTTCCGCAATACCTCTGAGCTTGGATAGTATGCTTTACAACCAGCTCTCTTGTCATGGATCGAACGATCCAAGTAACCAAAACCATGTACAAGAGAACATCAGCCAGCAACAACTATCATACTATTCTTCCTTAAGAAACCATGATGTGATTTTAGAAGGGTCTAAGCACCAACTCCCTTGTATAGCTGAGGATGAAGCTGCTTGTCTTAAAAGTTGGTTCTCAAGGGAGGACTTTCCTGCTTGTCAAGTGCAGGAGTCAAGGATGTTTGTTCCTTTGGAAGATAATGGAAGCAAATCTGGATCCATTGGATCAATAACATATGGGGATTTACATTCATTGAATTTGTCTGTGAGCCCTAGGAGACGATCAAGCTGTGTCACAGGCTCGCCTGCCATCACTGACACGAAGAAAAGGGGGCTTGAAATGGTGGACCAGAATCAGAAGCAAATAGTTCATAGGAAATCCATAGACACCTTTGGGCAAAGAACATCTCAATATAGAGGTGTAACAAGGTCTGTGCTCCTCTAGTCATTTCTAAATCTTATTAGTACTTCAGGCACATTTATTTTAAACGATAAGGCTATAATGATATTCACTAATTTGCTTAATAACTTTCTACTTCTGTTGTGCTCCTTGCTTAAGAAGTTAAGATTTTTATCAGGTTTCATGCAAGAACAATGGCAACAACATATTTGATTCTTAATTTCTTTATTATTTTTTCCATCGATTTCTAAGAATGTTTGTTCATCAGGCATAGGTGGACTGGTAGATATGAAGCTCATCTATGGGACAACAGCTGCAAGAAAGAGGGCCAAGGAAGGAAAGGAAGGCAGGGTAAGAAAGCGACTATTTTCCCAACACTTTACTTTTGTTTTCTTTTTCTGTGAATATTTTTGGTCAAACAAATCCCTTGACTTCAATTTTATTCCCCTTTGAAAAGCTATGCATTTAGTGCTGATCCTTTTTTTTCTTGTCTTTGATTCGATGATGATTCCACTTGAACATGCAACGTATCTCAGTTTATCTGGGTAAGGTTTTCCAACTCCAGAAATAGTTTTTTTTTTTAATATTGTTTTCGAGGATGGATTAACTCGAAGTTAAGGATATCGTTTTTATATTTTGCTCATGATGATAGCTAAAGAAGAAAATCAATTTACACAAGTAATTCCAAAAATTTTATTGTAGGGGGCTATGATATGGAAGAAAAGGCTGCAAGAGCTTACGACATGGCCGCACTCAAGTATTGGGGACCCTCTTCTCATATAAATTTCCCAGTAATGATTACTTTCTTTCTCATTTTTCTACTGATGGGGAGTGTATTCAGCTACCAGGAATTAATTGAGAGTAACTTACGTTATCTTTTAACAGTTGGAAAATTATCAAAACGAACTTGAGGAAATGAAAAACTTAACGAGACAAGAATATGTTGCTCATTTACGAAGGTTAAATATCTTCAATTCTGCATCATCTTGAATTCAATAACTAATCCATCTCCACAACCATGACATTCAACTTCATATCCAATTATCAGGAAAAGCAGCGGATTCTCTAGAGGAGCATCCATGTATAGAGGAGTAACAAGGTCTCACAGGCTAGCATTTACATTAATTGTATATGCATTGCAATTTAATTTAATAGGATTTATATCTGGAGAATAGTTTACTTTTCTCTAAACTCGGATTATTTTTATTAACTTGGTAGCAGGCACCACCAACATGGAAGGTGGCAAGCTCGAATTGGGAGAGTGGCTGGAAACAAAGATCTATATCTTGGAACCTTCAGTGAGTTCTTTCAAATTATCTGCTTTATTCTTTCTTTGGAAAAATATTCTTTGAGACTCACTTTTTTTACCTAGCTACATTCATTTGATAAATATAAATAAAATTTTACAATAAATTTGGAATTCGAATGGAAAAGAAAAGTGAAGATCTATCATCATCATCATCCTTCTTTTTTACAGTTAAATCATTATTATTAATATTTCCTTCACTACTAACCACGGTTCTTTTCATGTAACATGTTTAAAAATAGGAAATGACTGTGAGGAAGCTTTATGACTTAAAAGCTAATCTTTGATTGAACTTTTCTTTTCAGTCACATATATAAGGCTGATCATGAGCCACTTTAATATTGTAGAGCACTGTTAGTCTCCAAGGCAGCTTTTTATCAAAGCTGTTAGTTCAGAAGGATAAACAATCATGCTTTCAATATTTTTAATTATACAATAATATAATTCTCATCCACCGGAAAAGCTAATTCTTAGCTTCATTGAATAAAACTTTAGGCACCCAAGAAGAAGCAGCAGAAGCCTATGATATTGCTGCCATTAAATTCAGAGGAGTTAATGCTGTTACTAACTTTGATATAATAAGATATGACGTGGAAAAAATTATGGCAAGCGACAACCTTCTTAGCAGTGAACAAGCTAAGCGGAACAGACAGAAAGAGGATGGCACAAGAAACGAGGCCTTTGTAAACCAAAATCCTTGTACATATCAACACGCTAAGGAAACCGTTCTAATGCAGAAAAGCTGCAAGATGGTTCCCGATCCATCATCCCAACAGCTTGACCAAAATCCACCAAGAATTGAGAGTTGTAGAACGGTTATATTTCATCAAGAAGTAGAGGAATCGAGTAACATGGGAACACACTTGTCAAATCCTTCTTCTCTGGTGACAAGTTTGAGTAGCTCAAGAGAAGAGAGCCCAGATAAGACAAGCTTGCCAATGCTCTTTGGAATGCCTTCAACAATGTCTAAATCATTCACTAGCATTCCAACAAGTGACGAAGATTCTTGGGAGCTATCGTCCAATTTGAGGCCAGCTCTTTCTTTGCCTCAGATGCCAAATTTTGCTTCCTGGACCGACGCATAATTCTATGTTTTTTTCCTCTATCAAAATGGTAAAAGCTTGTTTTCTGCATGCATGTTTGCGAGAACAGGTGAATTTCGAGCTGGTTAAGTGTAAAATGTCAACTTACATTAATCCTTTCGCTAGAAAGATGAGAAATGGCTCCTTAGTTTTATATCCCCCAACACCAAATTCGTATCATAATTTTTGGGGTCATAGAATCTTGTTATCTAAAAGCTATTTCGAAAATCATGTTTAGTTAGTGTCCTTTTTTCATATACAAAAATTGAAAAACCTTGTAAAAAAGAATGAATTTCTTTATCAGTTAGAGCTTTAAGTCTGAAGTCTATAATGGCTTCTTAGAAAGGAAAATAATTTCATAAAACCATGGTTACAAACTGACAAGAAGACTAAAAAGGATTATGATTGAGAGGATAAAATTATCTTGGGCAATATAGATGAGACGATATTCGTCATTCGTTTCAATTCATCATTAGTTTCTACTTTGTTGGTCGTCGCAAGTACAAAAACAACTCATGATGAGTCTCAATCAGACAAGGTTGGGCCTGGGATCTCTCTTTATCATGTGGATGTTTATCACAAGTGCATTCCCTGGGGACTTCAATCACATTCATTAAATATTAAAAGGGTTTAATATATTAAAGATTTTAAATTATTGAGCATATTTTGTGAATAAAATTTGATTTTAATTTTCTCATATTTCACTGTTTATGCTCACTATACAATCTTTTTTCTATCATTCTCTTTTTCCAAAAATATATAAATCATGAGCGTGTTAAAGCATCGTTTTCAAATAAACTACTAAAATGTTTGTAATGGACTGTCCTCATACTATTTTATTGTTTGAGGTTGATAATCCATATCATGATGTCATTGCTATTGGTTCTACACGTCAATTGTCATCATTACTTAATCGTTTATTCTCATTGAACTTTGTATAAAGGCAGCAGATATTCCTTACCCAATTCAATCAGAGAGAGTTATGTTATGTGCAAAAAATAGATTCCCTCAGAATGACCTTAGGTGATCTGATTAATGACCTGTATTGAGTTACAATTTGTCTGCTACTTTAAAGAAAGTCATATCGTTGAAAACTCCTTTCCAGAATTTATCTTTATTATATAGGCACTCTGTGATCCTAATGATGGTGTTCATAAAAGCATTTTGTATTCTAATGGGGTTTGGCTATGGCACATGTGTGTGCTTATGATCTAAATTCAATCACTGGACTATGGCAAAGAAGGAAAGAACTAACACTTAAGTGCAGTTGGGAGAGGAGAGGATTATATATAATAAATTGACACCCAATACCACTATTTAATTTGAACCACAAACTGCATGTAAAACCATAATCAAATCTTTCTTCATTCTCTGAGGATACTGCCTCAAAATTTTCCCTTTCAAGCGAACCCATAAAAGGGCTTTTCTATTTTATCATTCTGCATGCTAATCACTATCCAAATTCCTCACATTTAATGCATTATAAATATATATTAAAAAAAATTAAGTACTTATCCATTAATTTGGCCATATAGTGAGTGCACTTGTGGTGGCTACACGCAGCACACGGTGAAAACTCATTTTTCTTATCAAATATTTTTTTTATCAGTAAAAATAAATAAATAAATATAAATCACTTCAGATATGATTCAACTTTTATACATCTGGTATAAATAGTCCACAATAATCCAAATAAAAAATAACAGCCACTCACAAACAACAAAAAGGATCATGTATTCAATCTAAAATAAATCACTTGTTTTTAATCGAAAATATGCAAACCAAAATATTAAGACACAAATCTGAAAAGGAAAAACATGTTAAAGAAACTTTGGAAGTAATCCAAGATCAGACCTTCAATTGAGTCATGAAGAAAATTTCAAAATGATCAACCACTGCCCCCTTAAAAATATGCTTATCTCCCTAACTAAAATAATCCAGATATTTCCAAAAACTAAATTAAAGTTTGTAGGAGCACCAAACAAGTTAAAGTGGAAGAAATGTGAGGCAGACTCAAGATGATCAGTTGACTTCAATCCTACCCAACCATACCAAAGGTTTCACACTAGCCAAGTTATTTTACATTCAAAGAACAAATGACTTGTAGTCTCCTCTTTCTCCCTGCAAAAGCAACATAACATACTATTCACTGCCACCTCGCATCTTGCCAGATTGACCTTGTTAGTAATCTTATTATCAGGGACCCTCCAAGCAACGATGTGAGCTAAGGGAAAACCCTTAATCTTCCAAAAAGTGTTATACAAACTCGAGGAATCCCCTTCTACCAAACCCTTTAAAAAAATCGTACACAGAGTTAACTGAATATTCAATGCTATCACCATCCTTCTATACCCATTTATCCTCGATGTGAAGAGAGGGTCTCGAAAATTGCACAACCCCAAGAAGGTGACTAACTTGTTCCAGTTCCCAAGTGAAAAGTCTCATTCTCCAGCTAATATATGAAAATTAGTGTATTTAAAGAAATCAAGATATATATTGTGCCCTAAAATCAAATTACGTGATGAAATCATATTAATTGTGTGTTAATAAGATTGATTTCCATAATATATTTGTCCAAATTAATGTTATTACATGATGATAATTGTGTGGGGGTTCATTAATAATAATCCTAGAAATCTTGATTAATTTTACTTCGTCATTTAGACTGAAATTTGAACACATCTTACTTAGGTTTGATTGGTATATGTCTGATCTGGATAACATATAATTATAATAATATTAATATATTATTATAAAAATTAAATAACGTATTTGAAGGTTTTTAATATTTTGACTTATAAAAGAATACCAAAAATAAAATAAATAAAATTATAGAGAATACATTAGGTAAAAGATAAGAAGAGTAAAAAATCAAAAACATTTCTACAAATATTATAAATTTTGAAAACAAAAATAATTAATTAATAAATTAGATATTATTTTAGATACTAACAAAAATTCTTAATATATAAAATAGCTAAAATATTGATAATTAATTAAATACAAATTAAGAAACTAGCTTATAAATTTTATTAATAATAAAAATTATTTTAAATAATATCTAATTTAGTTAATATAATAATTAATTAATTTTTTATCTTTAAAATTAATTTATGTTTAATAATTTTATTGTAATGTATAATTTACTATGAAAAATGTAAACATAACAATTATTTTTATTTTAATATATATATACATCACAGTATGTAATTGACAATATAATGAAAGTACCAATCAACCAAATTTAATGTTAACCATCAAAATATTATACTATTCAATCAAGGATACATAGAACATGAGCATTATTTTCCCTCCAATTAAAAGAAGCTGACAAAGTGAAGCCCCTTCAGAAAACCATAGTCATGAGCTTACAAATAGCTAGCTAGATGCCATTCTCAATTTCCAATTTAGTTTCCCTGACTACTTTCATTTGGTAAACAGTAACCACGAGAACATAGAGAATAATTTTGTTTTGGAAAACTTAATAGAATAAAAAAAGTCATGCGTACTATAAGGTTATAAACAATAAGTCATGATAATTTAAAACTCAATGAAAGCTATAAATAATGGTCAGAAAAGAAATTGATACACCATAAACACAGGTTTTGTTTTCACTCATAATTTTTTTACATGAATGGTTGAAAACCTGAAATTTCTTATTGTGGTGACCATAAACTGAGACTCATGTATATATAGCACAATGAGAAAACATATATACATAAACTTAGGAAACTATTTGTGAAGGGAACTTTAAAGTATTGCATATACTTTTCAAATTAAAAATGTGGTCCTTAGTAATATTAAAAAGTTATTCTAAAGCTCTTGTCCAATCCTACTGATGCATGAATCCTGGGAAGGGAAGAAATGTTTGGTTGTGCATGTCCATGAATAATGAGCAGTGGTGAGTGGTTACATTTAATGAGAAGCAGTATTTTGGTGACCATCCTTTTAGTGCAGACATTCTCCCTTAGTGTATGGCTTTAATGCTAAGGGGAAAAGGTTTTTGTGTGCCTCATCTTCTATTGAATATCCAATTCAGGCCAAAAAGAAAAGAGTTTGTCCAACATTATGCCACCAAAGTCTTATTCAGGAATCAAGAGCTACTATTTTGATTCTCAAACCCTTTACACCAAAAACAGCCAGAATGCGACTTTGTCTTCCCTTCCATATCCTTTATTATATTTCTACTACACCCTACATGGAAAGCCTATTTTTGTTGTCGCTACATGCACAACTAGTTTTTCTCTTCTTAATTACTGTCAAAATCTATTATATTATGTTCAATTTAATAGCAGAAAATTTTCGTAACATCTCTTTTGAAATTAGCTATAACAATCAGTAGTAGACAACTGAAGAGAAGCTTTTGGAGATTATAAAGAAAACTTGGGTTTGTATATTTTTACAGTAAGGAAAGTGAAAAATGAAAGAGGTGAGTGATCATATAATTAATGTGAAGGCTGAGAAAAAAAGATAGAGAGAAAAATAGTCTTATAAAGCATTATAGTCAAACATCATGTGTAAAATGATCTTTTAAGCATACTTCCCTCCGTTTACACTTTTAATCTCAGGAATATTTTTTACATCAATTTTAAACATAAATCTTTCTTCTTCACTATTGTGATGATTCAGATTTTGATCTCAACTTTGACTTTCACTCAATTTATTTGAAAGAATTTTACAACTTAGCTTATTCTTAATCCATCTTATCTAAGTTGATGAATTTAGTAATCAAATTAATTATAACATCTAAATAAGATAATTGTACTAACAGCTAAGTAAACAATAGATAAAAATGTATTGCATCAATATTTTTTTTATTTCTTGTACATCATTATTCATCAACAACTTTTAAATCGTTCCACGAATTAGTTAGAGAAGTTGATCATGGCCTTAACAATACTTCATAGATAACCAAATAAATAGATACAAAAATTATCTATTTCCTAAAGAATGTCTGATTTTACTGAGTATAGGTTGACTATCTCCCTCAATAGAAATCCCTTAAAATACTATAGGTTGACTTTACCGAGTATCTACTATCCTTACCATCCTTCCAAACCTTTATTATCCAATACTGGATTTGTTCCTTGTACCACCTGTAAAAGTTGAGATTCCAAATTTTTCTTCCATTTGTATAAGCTCTTTCTCCAAACTAACTTACACTCTCAACTACTTTTTCTTCCATTTGTATAAGTTCTTTCTCCAAACTAACTTACACTCTCAACTACTGTTAAATCACTTCCCACAATACTCTAGTTTAGCGTCTTTATTATTACTTAAGGAAAATAGTCTCAAAAATTTACTCTTTGGATCTTCATTCTTACTCAGATATATTTCCAGAAATTGACTTCCTTTTCATTTCCAACTGACCATTCAAAGCAATCCTCAAAGTTCCCACATATTGATTTTGACTTATTGAGTTAAAATAATGGCAACAAACTCAATTTCAATTTTGCAAGTTATCCAAATAAGTACAACTAATTTAAGCAACATTACATATTATCATTCAGTATATTAAATAATTAAATACAAAAACTTAATCTTGTAATAAATATCAAGTTTACTTACCTTATATCTATCACATCAAACAAAACATTTAGCGAGTTTAGCTTACTTTCTAACGTTGTTTTCACACTTATTATATCTTAACATATTACTTTTGTAATATAAAATGATGACATAATAACCTTATGTAAAAATAAACAAACTCAAAAGCATTTAAAAAGCACAATTTCAAGACAAAATTTCTTCAACAACTAAAGATATTAACTAAATAAAAAAATAAATCCTAAAATTTCACATTTTCTTCAACTTAAATGAGAACATTCTTAAAAATAGAAACACAAACATAATAACAGAAGTAAAAATTAAACATGGAATTTGTAAAACAATAACATAGAAGCAGTATTAATTGACAAAAAAAAAACCAATAACATAATATGTGTGGCAATAATAATAATAATAATAATAATAATAATAATAATAATAATAATAATAATAATAATAACAGGTACTTTGAAAAAACTCAACACCCAAAATAACAAAAAAAAAATCATGAAAAGGGATACAGCAAAATAATAATGGATATTTTAAAAATTGCCATTTTCATTCTTTTTCTTATAGTTGATAAAGAAAAATCAATATCGTGCTTATTTACCTACCAAACAAGAACAGAGAATTAAGATTTGATTTATATACTGTTTCTGGTTAGTTAAACATGGGTCACATCCAGCAGTGTCACAGACAAAGTCAAAAATATCCAATTGTCTCGCATTATCGCATAAACCAAAACCAAGATGCTATCCATCAAATTCAAATGTTCTATTGTTGTGGGACCATATTGGGCTATGGGAGGTGCAAGATCCATCAGATTTCAGGGCCTCATTTTCAGCATTCAACTCAAGGCCCGTATTTCTAACCACACGAGTCTGGTGGGCCCCTTTACCATCCCTCAAACAACTATGTTTTTACAGTTCCAACCATACCACCCGTCCCCAAGAGTATGTTGTTGTGTCTACATACTACACATGTTGGGCCCTTTGTTACCTCCCGCAGAGGCAAATATGGGCCCAATACGAATGGGACCACCTTGCCTAATAATTTAAAGCCCAACTGGATCAAGCCGTATCACCCTAACCAAACAAAACAATTAGTCCTAAACACCTTATCTTATGCTGTTTCCATACGTTGGATTTTGTGGCTTAAATGCTCCAAAAAACAGACTTAGAGTGAAAATGGCGTGCATAAGTAGCGTCAAAAAAAATAAAAATTGCGCGTTTTTTGGGACTTTTAACACTTAGTAACTCATGTTGCATTATAATACTGCTATACGCTCAGATCAATGCAACCACTTCAAAAATTATACCTTTGACTTCTTGACTATACGGAAAATAAGGAAGGTGCTGTAATGCATATCCAAATTTTTGTTCTTATTACAAAAACAATATTCATTTTGATGTTTTTATCACCACTCTTTCTTACCCTCTTTAATATAGAGTATCATTACTATAAAATGATTAAATAAAAATTAATTTTTAAAAAATAAATAAATTAATTAGATAGTAATATCTAAAATAATTTATAAGTTGTGTATTTTACAATACCCTTTATCCTTTCTCCAATATGAATTAATGAATTGTAATATTTTTATTTGGAGCAATTCCCAATCCGCAATCTCTCATAGAGGGTGCAAAAGAAACAAAATGTAGCTACTATCCCCACTCTTCAAAGATGCAGCCTTCACGCTTCTTTTAGGTGTTAACAACAGTACTTCCCAATGCACACGTACTTATACATATAATTAAGAAAATGTTCCTCCAAGTAGAGTTTGATTTTCAATACCCTACATATGATTAAAGAATTATTGAGAGACATTTTTTGGTGTATTGTTGTGAATTAAAAAAGGTCTCTAGTATAACCCAATAAGGAACTAAAAAAGTCTACGTCATTATATTTTATTAATAATTTGTTCTCTTTTATGTTTTTGGCATCACTCTATCTCTCAGCTGGGTTACTCTTGTTTACAATTCGCTTCCATTATACCTAGTTATTCCATTTGTTTTGAGTTTTCTTTTTGTTTCTTCTTTTAGTACAATTTCTTTTGATGCTTAACATCAATTTTGCCGATTTTTTTTTTTTAAACGGTCTATAAAAACAAAACATATTGAATATTTTAGAAATAATATATGAATTAAGCATAAATAAATTTGAAGATTGCATTTTTTTAACTGTAGTCATATGCATTTCTAAGAGATTATTATCATTTATACTAGAGTGTTAAGAACGATGCATTATTTCAGTAATATATTTAATTAGATGTCAAATTAAGTGGCGAATAATACCTTTATTTTTTATTTCAGTGGCAGGATTAGTTACTTTTGAGATAAAGGTAAATATTGATGAAAAATAAATGTATCAATATTCTCATTCAAACCCGTACTTGTTAAGTTGGTAAGCCTGAATTTGTTGTGAAAGATTGCAAAGCATTTAATAAAAACAATGTTGGTAAGCAAATTAGCAATGTATTTCAGCATGAAGATGAATAAAGTCGCTTTTCTAAAACTTTATCACAAATAAATATTGAAGATCTAATTCAAAATGTTATGTTATTGAATGTCTAACAAAGTTAACTCCAAACAAAACAGCTTTAAGATTGGCAGCAAATATGAGGTATAAAAGTAGTTATTTTTAACTTAGTAAGAAGATATTGAGTCCAAATAATTTGTTATTATAACAGTTAAACATTTAGTTTCGTGCTACCTTGAGACATTTTTTTTTTCTACTTCTTTGAATACTAACAAATAATATTAGAACTAACATAAGATATCCATAATTATGTAGTAATAGGAGTTACAAGCATCAAAATATGTAGTTAAAATTAATTCTCTAAATTTAGCTTGGGTGTTAGCATGAGACATTTTTTTCTACTTCTTTGAAGACTAACTAATAATATTAGAACTAACATACACACAATACCTAGTTATAGGACTTAGGAGCATCTAAATATGAGAATCAACATCATATAAAGATGCAAAAAAATTTAAAGTAAAAGACCAAAATAAAGTGTCTTCTATCAAATGATATGTTTAACAACATTCTCATGCATTCTTGTAGTTTTCCTATGTGTTGATAAACTTTGTTGATAGAATATATGAAATCTGGTATAGTGATAGTAATATATTGAAGGACACCAATAACATGTTTATAGAAAGAATAATTTGGATCATAAGTAAAACTACTTTATACAACATTAGGAGAACAAATTGATACAACATTAGGAGAACAAATTGAAGTTGGATGAGAATTAAAATTGAAGTTGGATGAGAATTTCAATAAATAATGTTGACTTTGTGAGGAAACTCTAATATATTTAGTATAAGATCAAAAAATATTGTCATCTCTTTTTTTAATTACCTTTATAGCTAAAAAGTAATTTAAATGTCTCGACCCCTTTAGTGGGAGAGACCTATGTAAATGAGAGATGATCACAGTTAAACTTTCACAAGTAGTAATAATGTTATAGACAAAAAAAGATTTTAAATTGAAGAGAATTTGACAAACCTAATAAGATTATCATTAAGTGAAATCCCATTTAGATAAGATTCTGACTTAATTTGTAGAACCAAAAGTTAGAAACTTGATTTAGACCATAGGTTATTTTGTTTAATGTGTATATTTTCCTTCAACACTTCAAGAAAATCCTATTGGTTGTAAGATGCATATTATTTCTTCAAAATTATGTAGGAAAGAATTATTAATGTTAACTTGATGAATTGTTAATGTTAACTTGATGAACAAATCAATTTGAAAATATTACAAGGATAAGATCAATACATAGAATTGTTGGTTTAATAGTATGACTAACCTTATGCTTTTTGCAAATTTTCTTATACATAACTAGATTTTAAAAACCACTTGTAACAAAAGTATTAGTGTGATTAGAAACTTCACTTTTCTTTATTCTTATTTAGTTTTAAATATGTTGATCTTAGATTTAATCTTAGGCCTTGGTTGATTGTATTTTGTGGTTTAGGTGTATTATAAAAAAAAAAAATATTCTTGATATTGCTTTAATGAATAGATTAAAATTTTGTTTTAATATGTTAATTTCACTCAAACGTTTGGAAGTTCAAAATCATGTTTTTAGTAGATCAAAACAATATTTTAAAAAATCAAAATCACTTAAAAATTTAATTATTTTAATCTATTAAATCATTTTTAACTTTGAAACTATATAACTTTTGAACCTCTTATATTTCTATATGAGATAACTCTCACACATGGCACTACTATAAAAATGTCTTTAAACAACAATTTTTAAAGGCCTTAGGCGACGATTTTAGAATCGTAATTTACGCACATGTTGTGTACAGTTTTGAATTATAGATGATAGTCACATGACCGTAGTCTATTAGACCACTATAGACAATAATTATGTACATAATTGTCATTTATAGCGTAGGTGACCATAAAATGTTTTCTTTCTTCTTGTTCTTTTTTTTCTTGCTTTATTATTGTTAATAACCCAACAATTGGTACCGTCTGTAGGGATAAGAAAAGAAAGTTAAGAAGATAAAGAAATTTTCGAGAGAGAACGACTTCAGGTTGTGGAAACTCAAGATGGTGGACAAAGATTGTGGTAAAGGAACAGAGGTTGTGGAGGAGTTCAAGAGCTTCAACAGTAACGGAGGAGATCATGAGCAGCAGGTTTAAACTTGGAAACCCAATCTTTCAACACTAAAAATGGAGGAAAAACTCATCCAGAAAGCTCAAAAAGTATAAAAAACAACATAAACAACAATAAGGAAAGCATATTGCAAGGAATGAGAGCAACAACAACAAGAAGAGGTCCCAAATAAGATGACAAATGGAAGCAACAAAGAAGAAAGTTGGATGATGAAAAAGCATGAAGTGAAAAATAAAAAAATATAGACGACGATTAAAACCTAATAACCGTAGTTTATATGATAGATACAAATATAGACGAATGTTGTCTAAAGAACTGTAGTCTATATTAACCATTATAGACTATGATTGTCCACCATAACTAGTCTATATACTCTATTTTTAAATAAACGATGTTATAATTAGAAATGTAATTAATATGTTAATTTTTTTTTTAAAATTATAACCATATTTTTATTGACACGTTTCTAAACACAACTTTGTTTCTTAGTTTGATTGAGATAAATTAGTATTATCAATGTTAAAGAAGCCAAAGAAAACTTTATTGCCAAAAAGTCATGGTTGAACTTTTAGTATTAATCATACTATATTGAGATAAAAAGTAAAAATAAATATTTATAGAATAACATAAATATTAGCAATTCACTTAACTGTCATATATAAGATCTTTTAAAAGGATAAGAAAAGTACACGTAGTTTATTTATGTAAATTTAAGTTAATAAAAACTCGTTTTCATGGTTAGTGAATAATTATAACTTTTTGTTAAGTACTCATTTTTTTAACTCCTACCTTTGTGTGTGCGTAGTACTATTTTTTAATAGAACTATTACTATTGGCGCACATTGTTTATGCTGATAAAAATAATAAATATGCGAGTTCATTTTTGCAAGTTTTGCAAGTTCTTCCAGGGTGTGTTTGGATTAGGAAGAGAATGTGTGAGAATTTGAAAAAGTGATGGATGAGTAAAGATGAGAGAAGAAAGTGTGAAGAAAATGGGATTGTTTAGATTGAGGTATGTTAGAGTGGATGTACGAGAAAAATTTATGGGAATTTGTGAATGATGCGATGACTCTTGAGGAGATTTTGATTTTGATTCCCTCTACATCTCTACAGTCTGAGAGGAGAGAATATTTATTGTTCACAGGTATGACTCTTGAGGAGAATTTTTGTTTTAAATGTGTAAAATGTTATTTTACAAATTTACCCTTACCTACTAAAAAAATATAATAATGAAATGAATTATTTTTGTTTAAAAATAAACAACTTTCACATATTTGTAGATTTAAAAGTTATAATTAAAAAATAAATATGTATTAAATGCAAATAGGTATAATTTAAAAATTATAATTAGAAAAAAAATATATGTATTCAACAAATTAAATAAAAACAAAACTTCAAATAATTTCTTAAAATATTAAACATGTAAATTGATAAATAAACCAGATCTTATATAAATAAATAAAAATATTATTTTTTAATATTAAAAACTCTGTAGTAATGAAAAGGTAAAAAATACTAAAAAAAAAATAACGTAATTAGCAATAGAAATTTTTTTTATATAAAAATTATAATGAAATAAATTATAACTCATAAACATAATAATTATACACAAAAATATATTAATATAAACACAACAACATATTAAATAAAAACAAAACTTCAAGTAATTTCTTAAAATATTAAATATATAGTATAAAATTGAAAAATAAATCACACCTTATATAAATAAATAAAAATATTTTTTTTAATATTAAAAAATCTTAAAAAAAAGGACAAATTCAAAAGTATATATGTTGACTTGGTTTTCTCTTTACATCTCTTCATTTTGCAAGATGAAGATATTTACTGTTCATAAATATATCTTCTCATTCTCTTCCTTACATAACTCTGAATTTAAATGACAAATATTCTCTCACTTCTTTGTCTCTTACAGTACATTTACATAAACAAACAAATCCTTAATGTTTAATCCTTCATTAAAAATGCAAATTCATCTCTATTTTTTTTTATGTTCTGAATAATTTATACTTTAATAACTAATTAAAAAACAAATCTAATTGTACATGGTCATACGTTACCATCAGTAAAAGGATATTACAGTATCCCATCTTGGAGATTTTATGAACAGTTTCTTTTATACTTGCAATAATTTTTTAATAGAAAACTTAGTGGAATATTTTTAAAGATTTAATAAATCATATAATATATAAAAAAAAGTATTGATGTAATTATATTTGTTGAAAGAAATAAAAATTAGTATAAAAGTGTTGTAGAGGAAAATAGAATAATTTCCTCTACTGGTATTATTTTATGAATTTCAGCCAATAAAAGAGTGAAAGAGTGCAGAATGGCAGACACAGAATGGTATGATTAGTTTAATGTGATTGATCGATCATGAGCAGGCGTAGTCATAAATAAGGTGCAAATTATTAGGTCCCAGCTCCAGTCTCACACATACGAGTATATATTAATGAGAAGGACTAACTCTTTCTCACTCTTTTTTATTTATTTATTCATGGTCAGGGCATTTTACTAAAATATGAAAATATTATTGTATGGAATGTTTGAATTCTTATCACCTAGTATTAAAAGGTTTTGTTAGAAGTAATTTAAAACATCATATAATAAAATTATAAAAAAGAAAAGAAAAAGAAAAGAAGCAGCGGTAGTAGTAGCATTGGAGAGGGTGTATAAAGGGGGCAGTGCAGTTAGTAGTGTAGAAATGAGAGTGGCGTGGAAATAGAAAAGGTGGTGATGGAAAAAGTCAATAATGTCCTTGGCGTATTGTCGCTGTCTTAGGCCTCATATTTGCAGGTCATCGCTCCCCACAAACTCCAATCGGAAAGGCCCCACAGAGACAACAAACCCTTTCATTTTCCTCTCTCCATCAAACCCTTCACCTCACTTCACCTTCCACACGCACTCCCTCTCCTGTCTATACTCTTCTTCTCTCCCAAATCTACCATAAGTGCTTCACTCGGAAAAGGCCCAAATAAATTAAATAAAGTAATCGTTGAATATAAAAACAAATCCAGGCATGGCACAGCACGGGATGGAAGAGTTGTAGGGATAAGTGTGATTAGGGATTATTGGGCGGAGAAGACCATTTTTCAAAGAGTCTCCCCTTTCTCTCACTCTCACTCTTTTTGGCCTAACACAACACAATAACAACATCAACAAAATCCCACATCTTTCGCTTTCCCTACTTTGCCCTGTTTCTTTTGGATGCAGGGAACCCTTAAATACAACCCTCTTCCTCTTCTTCCACTCTTTTTCATGCTTCTCAATTAGATGAATCTTGATCTGTTTCTCAACCACTCTCCTCCTGCTGCAAGTTAAGGAACAATCAATGGATGTGGGGGGCGTGCTGTTACTGTGGTGGGTCACTTTGATTCCGGGGATTTTATCAGATCCAAGCGACGAGGCGTGTCTCACGCACCTGAGCAAGTCCTTGGAAGACTCAACCAACTTGCCCCCTAACTGGAAGGAGGAGAACTTCGCCAAGCCCTGCAACGATTCCACCTCCATTCTCCAAGGCGCCATCTGCAACAATGGCCGCATTTACAAGCTCTCTCTCAACAACCTCTCCCTCCGGGGCACCCTATCCCCGTTCCTCTCCAACTGTACCAATCTCCAAGCTCTCGACCTCTCCTCCAACTTCCTCACGGGTCCAATCCCCCCGGAGCTTCAGTCCCTGGTCAACCTCGCCGTTCTGAACCTCTCATCCAACCGTCTCGAAGGGGATATTCCCCCGCAGCTGGCATTATGCGCCTATCTCAACATCATCGACCTCCACGATAATTTGCTTACGGGGCCTATTCCCCAGCAATTTGGCCTGCTCGCTCGCCTTTCCGCCTTCGATGTCTCCAATAACCGCCTCACCGGGCCCATCCCCGCCTCCCTGTCGAACCGGAGTGGGAACTTGCCCCGATTCAACGCCAGCTCCTTCCTGGGGAACAAGGATCTGTACGGTTACCCGTTGCCACCGCTTAGGAATAGGGGGTTGTCCGTTTTGGCCATTGTTGGGATTGGCCTGGGAAGTGGCTTGGCCAGTTTGGTACTTAGCTTCACCGGGGTTTGTATCTGGTTAAAAATTACCGAGCGCAAGATGGCGCTGGAGGAAGGCAAAGTCAGCCACCTTATGCCTGAGTATTGAACATTAATCACAAATTACAATACTTTCAAATATTCCAACCCATCTCTCATTCAACTTCATCCGTCCCTCCTGCTTCAAAAAAAAAAAAAAAAAAAAGTGCCCGTCCTTGGCACTGTTTTTTTTTTTTT
>Ga0123342_1004891_pt1 | contig 20027 bp, 16 predicted proteins | sample Turbeawhitnodule_FD_89960 | JGI IMG/M metagenome (GOLD analysis project Ga0123342, IMG submission 89960) | Root nodule microbial communities of legume samples collected from Mexico - Turtle bean Mexico white nodule | ecosystem: Host-associated > Plants > Roots > Nodule | place: Mexico: Nepantla... | reverse complement strand
TCTGATGGCTCGGTTTCTTTGGTTTTCTGTGAATGGAGGAACCACCTTCATGCTCTTAATATAGCCAGCTTCACGCCCACCTACCTCACCCACTGCATTCACTCTCCTTTCATAGTTTCACACAGATTCACACAGAGTCAAACGATTCCTGAGCCAAGTTAGGAATCTCATGGCTTCATGTGGCATGCATGCAGAGCCACAGTTGCTCTTGATTCCAGTGAAAGTAAGGACAACTTTGTAACTTCCTTCGGATGACTTGGCACTCCCACTCTACAGTGCAACTTTCTCTTCATCTTTGCGCAGAACGAGAATTCACTCAACTTGATCCTTCCTTCCACACTCACCCGCAAGCATGCATGGATCCAAACGGGTGCTGTTGTGACTTCCGTCGTCGACAACAGTGGCACCCCTGGATCCAAACGAAGCCTAAAGGAAAATAATGAAATTTTACAAACAACTTATACTTATTTTTTAAAATTGTAACTTTTAAATTAGAAATCCTTTCAAATTAAAAATAAAGTTGAACCAAAACGTAGAATTCAAGAACATAAACGAGTCTGCTAAGATAAGAAGTTTATTGAAATGTGATAAGCTGTATATTCATTAATGTGAATTAAAAATGATAAAATTACAAATGAATTTTATAAAATAAAAATAAATGTTATAAATTTTGTAACTTTTAATAAATTTCTGTTAATTCTTTATTTTTTCCATCAATAATGTAGATCGTGCTAATAACTTTTTTTTTTCTTTCTAGTTACGAATCAAAATATTTTTTAAAAGTTTTTATATCTGTTCCCAAATTTTACTTTAATTAATAATTTTTCCCTATTACTCTATGCCTAGGATTGTTCACTTGCTCCCTGCTTTCAAATGTTTTATCTTCTTAATTTTAGTATTAATTAATTAATTAACTAGTGTTACCGTTGATGGTCTGTTACATTGAGTGTTTAACTCATCATAAGTTTCATCTTCTTAATTGGTTATTAATTAATTAATACGATAAATATTTCTTATCAATAATATTTTTAGTTTTTTATAAATAAATTGCGAATAAACTTGAAATACTTATAACACGCAAATAGGCATAAGAGAGATCACGTTTTTAGTTGTTTTTTTTACTAAATAAGCAAAGTTAAATATATTTTAATTTGTTGATAATTTACTTATTTTTAACAAATTGTTTGCGTCGGTGTATCCATATTTTTTTTCTTTTACTCATATTTTGCAATGATAATAATTTAACATACATACAAAGATAAATTTGGATGAGTTGAAATTGAAAAACAAAAAGTAACATTAAAAAAAATATGAATTGATTAAGCAATATCTTTTTTCTTTTTCTCTGGTTTTGGAATCGAAAAGTGTGATGATATTCACTTCAAGGTTAAGATTGACTTGATGGTAGATACAAAATAATAATGATCTTACTAGAGAATATAATTGCTTGAAATGTAGTGAAGAAAAATGGAGGTTATTTTATTTGATATGTGAGATTTGGTGTGAGAACGAGTGATAATATATTATCTCTTTCTTCCTGTTGTTGCCTTAAAATAAATATTTAGAGAAAGAGTGAAGAAGATAGTTTGTGTATAAAAACTGTACATTAATATTAATTTTAAAAATTAAACAATAATTTTATTTTTTAAGTAATTCATAGAAATGACAAAATATTTTATTATACTAATAAAATGAGATATATTAAATAATGATAGAATTAGAAAATATTTTTGTAAAAAAACAATTATAATGAAAAATCCCCATTATATATAGGTATAGATAATTTTTTATTTATTTTATTTTTGGTTCTTAAAATAACTTGAAAATACTATTTCATTTATTCTTTTTGGGAAAAATAATGTAAATTTTTTTAGGGAAAAAGATTAAAATAAAATAAAATTATCAGAGATCAATTGATAACAACATCTACTAATCTACCATTGATCTAATCTAACACATATTTAACTTTACTAAACTTGTTAGACTATTTTTTTTTTTTACGTTTTCTTGATAAAATAAATATTAGAAAGAGTGGAGCGGGAAGAGAAATTCGAATTTCTCTGCTCTGTTCTCTCTCTCTCTCTTCTTCTTCTCTTCTTCTGCAGCTTTTTCAAATCCCTTTCACTCTTGAACATTTCTCTTCTTCTTCTTCTTCTTCTTCTTCTTCTTCTTCGGATTCAGCAATGGGCGTTGAGAACTACCACGTGATTGAACTGGTAGGCGAAGGTTCATTCGGGAAGGTATACAAGGGAAGGCGCAAGCACACGGGGCAGGTACGCTACGCTTCTGAGTAGGGTTTCTTCAGAGTCTCGATCTTTTACGATTATTATCTTACTTCCGATTTTCTATCATTAGACCGTTGCGATGAAATTCATAATGAAGCACGGGAAAACTGAGAAGGACATTCACAATTTAAGGCAGGAAATCGAGGTGATTCATTCATTTCTTCCTTTATTGTTTTTACGCTATTTGAATCTCATTGTTATGGATTTCTAGTTGTTAGGAATTTTGAGAAGCGTTGGTCACGGATTTCGTGTAGCTTGCTGTTTTGTGGCTTGAATTTCTATTTTTGTCCCCACTTTAGTGTCTAATGTATGAGTTTGGAACAAACATGTTGCCTTAGAGGTATGATCATCAGGAATATCTTGTTAAGAAGCTTGTTGTTAATTTTTACTATTTTTCAATTTTAAGTATAATATCTGCAGTAATTATTATTATTATCCGCGGACAAAAAGACCCATCTGTGTCTGCTTTTTTATTAAGTTATCAAAGATAGTTACTATGGCACTTACTGTAATAGTTACTACCATTCCCTTATCATAACAAGGTAAAATGGTATGAAATTGTGGATAGCAAAAGCCTTTACGAAAAGTAGTATCACTTATCGATTAGTATAAATTAATAATTTTATTATCATTATTATTTTTGGTCTGGTATCGAGAATGTCAAATCTGTACCCTGGAAAATTGTGATTTATTTCTTTTGTAACCCATGTTCTACATGCCTGTTGTCATGTTATAGTTAAGTCATGAGGTAACGTTAGTAGAAACTATCATTACAGTTTTTTAAATGATTTGTTGATGTACTGCCCATTTGCTTAATCGATGAATATACCTGACTTTACCTTGTAGAGTATAAGGATTTTCTTGTAATTGTTCTTGCTACTTATTGATATGATTATTGATTGCTTTAAATGTTTCTGCCGACTGCTGACTGCTGACTGCTGACTGGTGACATTTGATATTAATAAACTTTGCAGATCTTAAGAAAGTTGAAGCATGGAAATATTATTCAAATGCTTGATTCCTTTGAAAGCCCGCAAGAATTTTGTGTCGTTACAGAATTTGCACAAGTAATCATCCGTATTTTCAGTTTCCAGACTGATACTTCAGTATCTGAAAGTTAACACTTACCCATTAATTGTTGATCTAAGCGTACTCAGCTAGCTGAGAGTGAAAAGATTGTGGGACAGAACTTTGAATATAAATGTTGCCATGCTGATTATTTTATTTTGCAGGGTGAGCTATTTGAGATTCTTGAGGATGATAAGTGCCTTCCGGAAGAGCAAGTTCAAGCAATTGCAAAGCAATTGGTATTTCCTCTTATTCAGTGATCTCTACTGTCTTTTGTATGAATGTGTGTGCTATATATATATATATATTATCATCTTAGCAGAATTTCATTTTTAGTTTGGATTATGCAGGTAAAAGCTTTGCATTATTTGCATTCCAATCGGATCATCCATCGCGATATGAAGCCCCAAAATATTCTGATTGGTGCTGGATCTGTTGTCAAGGTTGATTTAACTGCTACTTTGTTCACATGGTGAAACATAAACTTAAATTTTTGTCTTATAGCTAGCTGTAGCAGAATTTTGCCACTAATTCACTATCTATTGTTATGGTATGCATTATAACCGAGTTAAAGCTTTGTTTCATTCAATAGTCCGGCACACCTTTTGAATAGCACATTTCCCTCCTAGGCGGCACTTTGTGCATGTTTGGTTCAGCTTTTTCATGGAAATATTTGTTTTCTGTTTTCAAAATTTGTCCTTGGAAGCTGTAAAGAAACATGAGAAGCTAGTTCAACTTTCCTGCAAATGAGTACATTCAACAATGGTCTAATATTTGTTTTTTTTTTTCTTTTTTGGTGAATATCTTGTAGCTTTGTGATTTTGGGTTTGCACGTGCAATGTCCACAAATACAGTTGTTTTGCGTTCTATAAAAGGTTTGGCTGATCAGAATCGATTTTGTTACTTTTAAATCTTAACTGCAATTTATACTTTTGAGGATTGTTCTATAGTCTGCAAATATTCAGACATCGTGTGTTTTACAGGCACCCCGTTGTACATGGCTCCAGAGCTAGTCCGTGAGCAACCATACAACCACACTGTAGATTTATGGTCTCTTGGTGTCATACTGTATGTTGGATCTCTCTATTTTTCTTGGTCTAGTATTGTACTTTTTATTGTGATTGTGGTTGATTGCTCATTTAAATCTGGCCTAATGCCTGATGTCTATATAATGGATCCCTTTACAAGATTTACATTAGCCCTTTGTATTTTTCTGAATATATTCATGGATGGAGAATACATTTGCCATATGGATGAATTCTGAGTGCCAATTGAGGTTTTTTACTTAGTTATATGAGGGTCCCCACATGAGGCTATGGGTGAAAGGATATTTAGGGTTAAGGAAGAGAGGATTGATATAATACTGCTTTTTGGTTTTTACTGAGTAAACCGTGAGAGATGGCTGCGATGAAGTTGTCCTAGGTGTTGTTTTCTTAGCAACTCGTGGTTTCTCGTTTGGAATCCTTTCTATTTGTCACATACTTATGCCATTTTTTGTACAGAACTTCTTGTTTCGTTCTAGCAGAAGATACTTTCCCCAGCTTCTTGCTTGTAGTATTCAACCATTCTTTCACCTTACCCTTGTATAGTGTGAATATTCCAGATCCGTTGCACTTTCCAAGAGTGATCTGAATGATGACGCTGTGTTACTAGTTGTTATGGTAGTGTGTTTTGTTGAACAGCGCTTCCTGACCCTCATTTTGCTTTACTAGTCACGAGTCACCTAGTTTTCCTGTTTCCAACAGGTACGAGTTATTTGTTGGCCAACCACCATTTTACACAAATTCTGTATATGCTCTCATCAGACACATTGTGAAGGTACATTTCCCAAATGTATTACTTTTGTTATTTAATCTCTTACGTCTATTTACTAGTACTGAAGGGTGGGTCTGATCACTAGTTCAATAATCCAGGATCCTGTTAAATATCCTGATCGCATGAGTCCAAATTTCAAAAGCTTTTTAAAGGGTTTGCTTAACAAGGTAGCTCACTTGTGAATATATCCCCTTTTTTATTCCACATTGCTATATTTTACTTTGATCTAAAATGATATTTAAAATGCTTTGCTTTCTGAATTTTTTTCAAGCAGGCACCGGAAAGTCGACTAACTTGGCCGGCTCTTCTTGAGCACCCATTTGTTAAAGAAGCCTCTGACGAACTTGAGGCCAGGGTTAGTGTTAGATTGTTCCACAATGTGCAACATGCTCATTGGATGTGTAATTTGGTTGATTTCTAAATTAATTTAATAAAACATGGACTGAAACTTCAGGAATTGCGAGAGATAAATGGTTCACGCATGCGCAATGGTGCAGAACGGATGGTTGAAGGGAAAACCATTCAGACTCCAACAGGTTTAGCTACTTATAATACTGCAAAATGATAGTACCTAATACTGATAAAGTATCAGCTAAATATGCCTAAATTTTGTATTTTCTTTCCCTTCAGTATAATAGTTTTTACGTCACAGGCAAAAACAATCACATGGTAGGTGCGGAAAGGCATATTGCTTCACCGCTTCAGAGTGAAGCTCAGTTAAATGGTCCTAACTTAGACAGAACTAATTCTTCAGTGCTTGATGAGTCCCCGGTATTTTCAGATCAAAATATAGGAGACACAGGTAATTCTCTTGGCTTTATTCATTGCTCATTATATGCGAATAATATTTTTGGTTGGGGGAAACACAATCTTGTTTTTGCACTTCCAACTGTATTTCTATTGTTATATTTTGTCACATTCGTTCCAAATGCATTCTGTTATGAAAGAAAGGGTTATTGTACTTTTGTTATTTTAACTAACAGGTAAGGAAATTGTAATTATAATTGATTCTTCATTCAACTGTGAAATTTCTATTTTAATGTGTGAATGATGTCTTTAACGTTTCCTCTTTAAATTAAATAATTTTATCTAATATTTAAATTTAAATTGGTATGGTGGGCTTTTGGTTATTGTAATTATGTTATATTTCTGATTTGTTTGGTGTGCTCATGAGAACAGAGGTAACTGTATGCTCCGTCGAAAGGAATTGATTGAATGTCACATACACTGAAAAATTTAGGAACCAAAATGTCGTATGGTTCTGGTCTAATATATGATGTGAAGCTTATAAGTGAGCCTCCGGGCTAATGAAAAGGAGATTTCCTCGATGTTTTGTGTTCTTTTGTTTTTCGGATTTGGTGTATACTCACATATGTCCTTCGCATTCACCAATTCTAAACTAAGTATTTTCTATATTAATTATATTCTAAGACTCTCCTCAAGCCAAAACTAACATTGCAAAATAACATTAATGCAAAATGTTAAAATTGTGATTATGATCACTCTCCAGTCCAATCACTTCCTTCATAGCTGTATCCTTTCATACAAATGAATTTGTAGAAACTGTAAAAGCTTATGCTGTTGAAACATCACGCAGTATTTTTTAAAAATTTTGTCCTAACAGAAAGGCTGAAAAGCTTATATTATACTTGAAATTTTCCACATTTTATGCAGACATTTATGAGGAATGGATTTCTTCTGGAGACTTTAAGCCTTTTATTCACCAATTTTTTTTATAAGGAAGGAATGTGTATGCATAACTATCGTATGCATCCAGTTAGGGACTTTAGTACTGTGAACTTGTATTATAATTTTTGTTCTGTTGACTTTCTGAAATTAATTTTCAAATGTCTCCATTGACGTAAATACTTCTGGGTAGGCTGCCAAAGATTGGACAGACTTGAAAATAACTCTCGCACAGTCAAAAGTGCAAAAATAATTGGTCAAGATAATGAAGCGTTGGCACATATTTTGCTACCACTGAAGAAGTGGTCAAAAGGATCTCAAAATATTTGCAGGTATATATGAACTTCTTACTTAAAACTTCTATTTTTGCATATTGAATCCTCGTCAACATTAAACGTTGAGTTGGTTTTAATATGTGGAGTTTACTCATAACTTTTCTTTTAAGATTTTGTTCATTATAATTTTAAGTAGGGAATTTTTTTTTGACTTGGAATATAGGAATACTATCGATTTGTTATCCTTCTAAAACATGGTTTTATTGTATTTCTGCTCAATGTATAATGTTTTGCGCATAGTTTTAAATTCAATCACAAATTTGCAGCATGCTTTCTATCCCTCTAGTTAAGTAAATCATGTGATGTCAGTTTTACTTCCTTGATTGCCTGCTTTTGTACGTCAGGCTGTCAGAGCGTCTCTAGCAATCATTGTATAAGCCTTTTAATGTTCGTATTTTTTTTAAAAAAACTACGATAGTTTTTTAATCTTGAAATAGCCTTAGTTTATGTGTTTGGACGTTGACTGGGCTAAAAGCCATAGTTAACGGCAAGACCAGCCAGATGATGTCAGCAGCATGTTGTTTATATGTCTTCCTAAAATCTCTCGTGTCTTACCTTCGGTATTTTCTGCTGGTATCCTCATAAATGATTTGTTGAAAGGTTTTATGTAATTTACTTTTTCTATTTTGATAATTATCTTCTCAGTTGTAGTTTGCTGCGAAGGATATAAAGTGCTAATACTAGTATTATTTGATTTGCAGAGTACTGCTGCATCACATAAACCTTTTTAAGTTTGCGTTGTTTCTGACTAAATCATTGTCTTATTTTTGAAATGGTAAATGCCAACTCAAGAGTCTTGTGTTTTATGGCTTTTCTCTTCCTGTAATTTAAAAAAAAAACTGGTTACCTTTAGTGTGCTGTTGTTCTATTCTTTCTTTATCTTCTTCATAGAAATAAAATAAATCAATTTGATTTACTAGTGGGTTTTTACTTAGTGTTTTAAATGTTAAAACAATAGCAATTCTATAACCTTTAAATTAAAAGTTAATGCTTTTTTAGGCCCTCTACACAATTTTTATAATTAATTGTCTTTGAAGTCTAATTGCATGTGAGCAATGTACAGTGATCAAGATGTTCCTCAATCAAATCAGTCATTGAGGATTCTCTCAAACCTCGTTGCAGCTGGTGCCTTCAATTCTAGTGGACGAATAGATGAACTAATAAAAGAGCTCCTTGTGTTTACTAGATCTGTTATAGCCATTAAGTCTTCTGAAGTTATTGACATGATGGCAAAGGTACATCACAATGACATCTATTATAGTATTTTTTCCTCCATGACTAGTAAAACTTGCTTGGATTTTAGTTTGATGTATGTTAGAATATTTCAGTCCGTTTCAATATCTTAGAAGTTTAATAGTGATGTAATTTAGGAAGCAATCTTAGTAATTGTTGAAAAGCGATCTTGGGAGTTGTTTATAATTTCTTATGTTTCTTGAGTTGTTTCCGTAATAAATTTATTTAGAGCTAGCAGTCTTATTTATTGTATTAGTGAGCTCGGGCGTATACTAGAAGAACAACAATGTAATCTGATCTGATTAATAAGTTATTGTAATTATAAATTGGTGGTATTGCTTTGTACTTTCTCTACCTCATTATCCATGAAACTATTACTCCCTTATACTCCTTCAGTCTTTCCTTCCTTTAGCCCCAATATTTATCATGGCATGAGAGTGGTTTTGTCCGTCTGGCAGGGTTTGTCCTTTTAGCTATGTTGAGTTCCCATAATGTGAAAACTGTAAATTGCCTCTCAAATATCATCCTTGAGAACCAATTTTTTTAGGACTGCTTTTTCTTGAAGTACGTATAGGGAAGATTTGGGTAGCATATAGGGAAAAGACTAGTGGAAGCCCTAGTGTTGGTAAACTGCCTTAATTGCACTCATTCCCGGACTGCTTTGATTGTGTCCTATAAGAGTTGGTAGCCTCTTGGAAAGGGCTATCAGTGGAAGAACAACAAGAAAGGTTGAGTGAGGTTTTGGATAGTGCAACTTCTGAGACGTTGGTTCTCAAGGGGGTTAGGTTAGATTTAGATTTGATATCAACTAGAGATATGACCAACATATTCCTTGTAAGACTCGAGCCATCATTGCTTTACAAAATGATTTGAGGAGTTGAATTAGATCTTAGACTAAAATCTCTAAAACCTAGTAAGGAGAGTAAGATTAGATGCCCGCACGGTGCAAAGTTAGAGACAGAGGGAGAGCAAGGAAAACTATAGGCCAAACCATTAAAGAAAGATGTAGATTCAAATGGTTTGCCATTAGACATAATTTATGATAGGACATTATGGCATTGCTTGATAGATGTTCTGATTGCATCTGGTTAGGCTTTCGTACTACTTTTTTTAAAGGCATCAATCTTAGTACATGCATTAAATTAGGTGCTCTTTGATTAATGATGTATTAAACCGGGTTTGCCTATTATTATTTGTTTTTGACAATAACTGACAGTCCTTTTTCTCCCAAGAATAGCCAGTGAAACTTAAGATATTTTATTTGGTGCAGGGTTTCTCCATCACTAAGATTTTGCTAGATAATGGAGGAAGTTGCCCATCAAGCTCTTATCTAAGTCACTGGGTTGAATTTGTTGATATATATTCTCAGGTAACACTCTTTCTATCATGTAAATTCATATCTCGTAATGCTAATTTATATTTTCAATCCTAGTAGTGCCGTTTTCATCCATTTTTCCAACCAGCCTATATGCACTGAATACTAGTTTGTATAACTTAGATGAAAAATCTCTTGATAATTGTGTATTTCTTTCTTGTTTTTAGTACTTATTATTATATGTACTTTCAGGTTGTAGCATCAAATAATGATGCATCTGGAAGAGTTCTTTATGAATCCAGTGCCTGCATTACAGTCATGCTGTCTAGAGTTGCTCAAGTGGTTAAGTCATCTTCTCAAATTTCAGGCCAAGAGACACTGAATGAAACAGCTAACAGAATTTTAGACCACGCAAAAACAATGGGTTTAGTGGACCATCTATGTCTGTGTTTAGCCACTTCAGGTTCAAGTCTTATTTCAGGTTCTTCCAACATGCTAAGGGCTGCTTCTGAAGCATGCAGAGCTATGTGGTCTTTGATTAATGCACTGGATATTCTTTTTATGAAAAAAAGTGCCATTTTGTTTCCCATTAATGCTTTGCGCAGTCATTCTTTGCATCGGATGGAAGTTGTGCAACATGAGCAAAATCTCTTGGACAAAGCAGATTCAACTAAAGTTGTTGATGCAATGACAAGAGCATTCCTTAGATCAAAAGCTGTTCAGGTTGCTGTTTACTATTGTTTTCACCAACGACTTGAGTCTGCAATGAGTTGTTGTCTTCAGGTAATTGTGGTTTACCCCTTGCCCCTTTCCCCTTTTTTGGATATATGGCAACGAGTTTTATACCTGTATTTTGGATACAGTAGATGAATTCAATATTGTTTTTGCTGTTTTCTTCATGATGTTGTAGTTGTAGCACCTAATTTCTATTTGGACAAAGCTTGTGGTTGTAATTATGGCAGAGTTTAAGGTGATTTAATTTGTTATATTCTGTTTTTCCAGCTTTTGTCTAGGTGCTGCCTACACAATGAACTTGTTCCAGCTCTTCTTTGTGGCCTTCCCAGTTCCCTTCCGGTGACTACTGTTGTTAGTGGGGGTGGTGATGGAACTATTGTTTCAGAAGTTTTCACTGTTTTATCATTATGCGGTTCCTCTGTTAACAAAGACGCTCAGAGTATGGAACCAAGTAATGTAAAGTGCAAATTAACAAATCCTTCTGCTCTAGTTCGTCATTCATGTCTTGTTCTCGCAATAATTGCTCAGTGTTTGAAGTCAACTGGAAGAAATTCAGCAATGTTTATGCTCACTACCGCACCAAAGAAGCAGCATGCTCGACTTACAGTGCTTTCGCATCATATTACTTCTGATGATAAAATAAAAACCTCTATCGAACCTCAAAGTGCATCAGCCATATTGGCTTTAGCATCCATTCTATCTCTCGAATCTGGGGCTTTAGTTGAGTCTCCAATATCTGAAATTGCAATGCCTTTAATTCCTCGAACCTCTACACTAAGTGATCATCTTAAATTTTCATCTGGCAATGAAAATGAATTGGACCCTTGCAACTTCAGTGGGAAACTCTCATATTGGCAAGGGGTAAGAGATGGGTATGTTGGCCTTTTAGATTCCAGACTCAAGTGGGGAGGACCATTAGCTGTTCAGCAGTTGTGTGCAAGTGGCACTCCTCTACTTCTTATGGGCTTATTAGGAAATGATGGTTTTAATGCTTCTCATGGAAATGATCATCTAAGTGATAGAGTTGGATTGTCTCCTATTGGTGTTGTATGGACAATTTCATTATTATGCCATTGTCTTTCTGGCGGTGCTTTGATATATCGTCAAATTTTGATTAAGAATGAACATATTAAGCTCATTTCCAACTTGATATGTGATGTTCATATCAAGTTGGTGAAATGCTGGATCGGACCTGGTGGAGGGAGAGCAGGAGTCAGAGATCTAATAAATGCTGTGATAGATATTTTAGCATTTCCTTTTGTTGCTCTGCAAAATGCACCTGGCTTGCCTTCCGCCACTGCTTCTGTCAACAGTGGATTTCTTCTTAATATGGGCTCCTCTGGTCAGAGAGTATGCATGGAAGATAAGGGTATAATTAAGGCAATTGAAGAAGACATGGGAAAATATATTAAGATACTTGCAGAGGTAAAATCTTTTTTTGATTCCTCATTTGGTAAGCTTCTAGCAAATATCATTGTAGCATGTTATAGTAATGAGAGGTCATTCCATGATTTGCTAGTAAGACGTCATTACAAGTAAATTCATTTTCCTTAACGAGCAGTGGTTAATGATGGATAAGTCATTTCTGATGTACTGTGGTTCAACAGTTATTGCTTCTGAGACAATTTTTTTGTTGGTTTTATTTAGCAACTGTTCTAATCGTGCCTAGTACTTATATTTTGTTTAAACTTGATTACTGGATGAATCGCTATATTGTTAACTTTAATGCTCATGTTGTTACCATTATTAAATGGTTTGAACTTTTCAGGTTGGTGTGCCTGGTATCATCCTTCGGTGTGTAGATTATATGGATTTGAATGATTTGGGCAGGCCTATTGCATTTCTAGCTAAGATGGTCTGCCACCGACCTTTGGCAATCCAACTCGTGAGTAAAGGTCTTTTGGATCCAAATAGGATGAGAAAGTTGTTTGACTGTTCGGGCCCAAAAGAGGTCACACTGGATGCTCTTATGATTATTTCCGATCTTGCTCGCATGGACAAGGTTAGTTTCATTCTCCGTCAAATGATTTTATGCGAATGCAAATACCAAAGTTAGTCAGTTCTTACCTTTATTCTTTCTATTCTGTTTACTAAGGGTGGTGAATACACATAAAAGAAAGAGTTAGATAGGTGGAGATAGTGCATGCCATGCACAGCCTCATTTTACATAAATGTATTTTTGTGTTAAAAAATAAAGAGAATCCTTATTTTGCTTATTTGGTACCACAGATGCATCCATTCTCAAGTTTTTAATCCTTTAAGGGTATATTTATTTTTTATGAATTTATTGAACTTTTATTCTTTATAGAGACTGTCTTGGGTGATTTGTTTACAGGTATTTGTTTCAGTGTCAAAATGTCATTTTGATTTCAGTTGGTTGTAGTTTTACTTTGAACGAATATATACTCGTGGTTTCTGATCATCCAGTTTTGTTTCTACTTTGGATCATTAATTTCTCTGTATTTTCATTTTGGATATTCCTTAATTATTGTTTTGGAAAATCATTACTATCTGTTTTACGGTGATCAGGGATTCTATGAGTACATTAAAGGTGCTACTATTTTGGAGTTCTTGAAAGATTTTCTTTCGCACGAGGATCCCAATATGCGTGCCAAAGCTTGCAGTGCTCTTGGAAACATGTGTCGTCATAGTGCCTATTTTTATAGTTCACTTGTAAGTATTCTAAATAATGGTATTTGTATTAATGTAATTTATTAAGACAATGATATTTCGTTGTTGGATGCTATTTCCTGAATTTCTTTTCATTATTTCTCCTACTTCAGCCATTTTCTCCTCCTGTTTATTTTTTTGTTAGCTATTAAGCAATTATGCCTTTTCCAAGTGTTAGATATATACAATTTTGTTAAATAGATTTATACTATGGCCGTAATAATGTAACAGGAAATTTTTGGATGACACCACACATTACATTAAATTTTCTGACGCTCAAATAACGATATGAAAAAAAAAGTAATACTATGTTTTCTGCTGTTCTCATATTTTGGATTCTCTTATTTTCAATTGTGATTTCCAGGTTAGACATCAAATTGTTGGTATCCTTATCGAAAGATGTTCTGATCCAGACAAACGAACACGAAAGTTTGCTTGTTTTGCTGTAAGTTTGATCTCATTCCCACTGCCGAAACTAAAACTTGATCATAACCATGTTGTTCATATGTATTTCTTAATGCGTTTGATTTTATTAATTTATTTATTTTGGCTTTAGAATATTCTTGTGGTTCATGATTTGCTGAAGATATTAATGTAATTGCATGGACATAATAACATAAAATGCGATCAATTATTTTATTTAATGTTTCACTTGTCAAACATTTATCTGTTTAATTGTCAATCTACCAAGATGTATCTAGCACAAACTTATCCTTCCTGCTTTTAGAACTGATGCCATCGTGTTTATGTTTTCTTATACCGTACATATGCCACTTTTCTTCTATTTTCATCTCTTTTAATCTGCTGCACCATATCTGAACTCAGATTGGAAATGCGGCTTACCACAATGACTTGTTGTATGAGGAGCTGAGGAGATCGATTCCTCATTTAGCAAATTTGTTACAAATAGCCGAGGAAGATAAGACTAAGGCAAATGCAGCAGGTGCACTTAGTAATCTCGTTCGTAACTCTGACAAACTTTGTGAAGACATCGTGTCTAAAGGAGCGGTTCAGGTTAGTGCAAAGCTGCATTTTTTTAATACCGTGAAAGTTTTCTATTCATATCTATTTTCACAACTTATTAACTGATTTTTTAAATATATTTTTAAATCCTCAAATTAATATTTCTAAACTGGATCATATTTTTCCAAATTCGAGAGATTAAAATAAACTTTTCTTAGTTTGGAAAACTAAAATTGTAGTTATTCCACATTTTTATGGATTAAAAATATACCTAAATTTTAATAATGCTTTTGGATGGAGAATTTTTAGACAATATTGACTATGTTTCTTTCATAAAATAAAAATAAAATCCTGTTAGTCACGCGGATGCCACGCCTGAATAGATACAGTACAGTAGCTATGCTGCTAGTGATTGCTAGTTGATTAGAATAAGGAGCAGGTGCCTACGTGAAAATGTCTGATTAGGTTTTGTAGTCTGAAAACCAGTGAACTATCAATCTCTCTATTGCGGGAGGCTTGTTTTCAATCTATCCCACAATCAATTGTTTTAAATTTGTATGGTACTAGTGGATTGTATTTCAACTACTGGCTTTGATTATACCTAATTCTTTTGTTTTGCTTGGATGGTGTTTCTCCCTTGTAGTCTCTGCTGAAATTAATATCCGATTGTGCGGTATCGGCACTAAATCCAGGCAGAAATGATTCGGGAAACGAATCTCCACTTAAGATCGCTCTGTTTTCCCTGGCAAAGATGTGTGCACATCCACTCTGCAGACAGTTCATCCGTTCATCGCCATTGTTTCCTGTGATTGGAAGGCTTAAGCAGTCTCCAGAATCATCCATAGCCAAATATGCGTCCGTGATCATTGGTAAAGTTGCTGAACCTTGACATTTTAACTCTACTTCACAGTTGTGCCATTGGTGCCTGACTTCCACTGAAGTCATTATTCTCTTTGTACAATGCTTCTTGAATTGTACGGACATTGTAACACTGCAAATAAGTGATTTTTTGACACTTATTTAAATATATGTAAAATATGTACATGTACATATATTGTAATGTTTATTCTAAGTGTTTGTTTTGTCTCTTAATGACTGTGACTTCTTACTCAATCCTCTTAAAATAAAGTCAGTCTGAATAAGTATTTTTATTAGTATTTATTGAAGAAAAAAATACAATAACTAATTCTTTTAGTATACAATTAAAATATATTACTAATTAACATTCTGAGCTCTGTTAAGGAGGATTTTTGAAAATTTGCGTATTTTAATCATAATATCAATGTAGTTGTAAATATTTGTTTTAGTTTAATTAGTAAGTAAATTTAGGATTAAAATTAGAAGTGTAATTTCATACGTTTGTTTTTCTGTTATAAAAAAATGATATTTTGACCATTTATTGGATTTTTAGTTAACGTAAGACCTTTTGTAAAATTAAGTGTTTAAAACTACTCAAGCAGCATTAATCTTGACACATATTAATTCTAATGTTAAGACCATAAAACCTTCTTGCAATGCAAAATTTATACTGCAAAATAATGAACTTAAAAGCTGCTGAAAAAAAAGGACACTTAAAAAGTGCTGATAAAAAAAAAGAACCACATGAGTATATTCCTGGAGTGAATCGCTCTTGAAAGAATATGGAAAAATCTATTAAAAATGGGAAGAAAATGGCCTAAGTTTCTGATTATTTAATATGTACATTGATGGTTCCAACTTCCATAGTTAGAGAGTTATTTTCTGTTGAGATGATGAACTGTTAATTGTAAGAACATTGCCAAAGTTTGCATTTTATTGGATATTTACAATAATCACTGGCTGGTTCAGAGAGCTTGAAATGGGTGAAAGATGCAAAATTGATTAGTCTGCAAATATGGAAAAAAAATATTAGTTTCCATAGAGGGAAGAAAAACTACAATAAATTTTAAGAAGAAGATGACAGAGAAAGGGTATACCTGTTATGAGTAAGAATTATGTTAAGTAAAAGTATACTAAAAATGGAGTTAGAAGTTAGAAGTTAGGAAAATGTGGTTGGAATTATATTTGGGAGACTGCAAAAACTGTTGAAGCTGCATCTTCTTCCTGCCATATCCAGAAGATAGATAGAGTAAAAGAAGTGCATAAAGAGAAAAGAGAGATGAAAAAGAGAAAGTGAAGGGAGTAAAAACGAACAAGTGGAATGTCAAAGAGGCTTCTTCTGCGTTTTCTTGTCTCAAAAGCACTCATTCTGAGAAAATACTTTTGTGCATGACTAGCAACTTGGGTTGGAGTCTTTGTTCTCACATAATTCTTTGAGATCTCTTTCCAGTTACCTTTTCCAACATTCTTTAAACCACACAAGAAGTACCTGTGCTCTTCCTCAGTCCATGGTTTCCCTTCAACAACAAAAATCATTCATGTTATATAATTTTAATAAATTTATTACTGTCTTAAGTTCCAATTTATCATTAAAATTAATTTAAGAATTAAAAAATGTCTTTATTAACTTTTTTCTTAAATTTACAAATATTATATACGTAATTAAATAAGGTTTGCACCTACTTATATAGTATGAAATGCCTTTATTTTTAGTCGATATGAAATCTCCAACGCACCCACTCACGTCAAGACCTGCAAACTCGTGCGTGAAACTATATATTATGAATGATTCAAGGTAGTTTCTTCCTCACCCCCACAATGTTATGCAAAGACCAAACTGTCCCTATTATTTTTTAAAAACCCTAAAATGCACTTGTACTATATTTTTTCTTTTTTGCATTCTGGATTATGGAATCCAAAAAAATTTTGGATTGACACTTTCGGTAAAATTTCGGATCTACCAATCCGTATTTCAAAATATGCATTTCACATTCAAAAATCCATCATTAAAAAAAAAGCATTTCGGATCCACCAATCCGTAACAAAAATATGCATACCGGATTCAGAAATCCATAATAAAAAAAAAGCATTTCAGATCCACCAATCTGTAACAGAATTAGGCTTTCGGATTCAGCAATTCAGAAATCAATAATTTGTACAAAATTTACTTTCAGAACACCCCCTTATCCGAAAAAAAAAATGATTCAATTTCGGATTCATAAATCTATAACACACTCCTAGATCCCGAATTCTGGTAACCACAGTATCCTTTTTCAAATAAAAAGTCAAGGCCAATTTCAGGATTTAGAAAAATGTAGGAATGCAGAAAAAGAAAAAAAAAAAAAACCCAGGTTCAATACCAACTCGATAGTGCGCAATACAATAAGTTGAAGGTTTTTAACATAATAAAAAATGATATAAATAGTAGATTTATATGAAAGATATTAATGATGTGTACCTTTATTTTTCTTGTCATGGAAGGCATGTCGTCTTTGAAGAAAGATATCTTTAGAATTTTGTTTGAATGAAGAATTAATCATCCATTCTCTTCTTATGGATTCATCCATCATCATATTTGATCTCATAAACTCAGGATAATTCCTCCAACATCCCAAATAATAATCCTTCCTATTTTTATTCTCCTTCTCTTCATCTAAATAACTCAACTTTACCATTCTTCCACCTTTCCCTGAAATATCATATAATTCTTAATTTTAATTATGTTAAATATAATCTTATCATTGTTCAGAAAAAATATATTTTTTTCTCACATTTTAAAAGTGTAAAATAATCATTTTTCTATCAATAAGAAAAAAAAAATAAATTAAAGTATTTAAAAATACTTCAATCCATATAAAAAAAATTCTATACACATAAAAAATTATTCTGTTTAACAAAGAAGAGAAAAAAAAAATAAACATCTTTTTTGTTTCATGGCAAATGCTAACTACTTGACATCAACAATAAACAACACTTAACCAATCATGTACACAATAACTGTTTGTACATTTTAGGCATGTTTTACAGAAAGAAAGAAAAAAAACACATTTTGTCAACAAAACATGACTAATTATTATTTTCAAAAGTCAATTTCAATAAATGTTAAGCTGAGTTATATATATATAAATAACCTCGTAATACATAAATAGAGAAATACCTAAACATAACCACAATTATTATCTAAAAATTTATCTTGAAAAGCCTTTTATATATATTATACATAAAAGACATGTTGAACAATAACATAAAAAAAAATAGATTTTTTATTTATTATAACTTTATAACTCAATAGTAATTTTTTTAAAAAAGTTGACTAATTTTTTTTTTTAAATTAAAATAAAAATAAAAATAAATAAAACTTGTTAGTTTGTGACTATAAAACAGGATCAATCGACAACTTGTATGTATACATAAAAATGAATTCTTATTAAAATAACAATCAACACAGTCTCATTATGTAAAATTTCAATAATATATATATATATATATATATATATATATATATTTTAAAAGACAACAAATTTCTTCTAATAATATAATATGAGTTTGCATAATTTTTTATAAAAAAATTAAATAAATTGAAAATATGTTTCAACCTATTTAGCACAGACACAAATACGGATACTGACACAACACGTACACAAAAATTGGATTTTTTATAGAGGAGCAAGATGTTTTTCATGACTGGTTCAAAAGAATTTGTTCCTTATTTTTATAATCATAATAAAATTTTATACAATAAATTTGAGTTTTTAAAAAATTATTGTATTTATATTTTTTATGAGTCAATGAATATGTGATAACTTTTATACAACATAAGAAAGTGTTAGAATTTTAAGAAATCCAATAAATATTTTTTGAATTGAACACTTCATCGATAAATATCGTTCGAATGTCGTACGAGTATAGACACCGATACGTGTGTCCGACACGAACAAGTCATTTAAGAGAAATGTCTCAACTTCATAGGTTTCGACCCATATAAAAACAGTTTAAAAACTTAAAAAATCCAGGAGAGACCATTAAATCTTTCTAGGTTGTCTTTATTAAAAAAAATATTATAAATTTATAACATATTACTTGAAATACTTTAATTTATTCATACTTTATATATATATATATATAAATAAATAAATAAATATAAAGTTTAAAGATTTAACTCTTAAACACCTAGAAGGTGTTTGATAAAACTTCGAAGTCAATTTAGCAGTAACAGCCATCATAACACTATCAACATTAATTTAGAAAACATATGCAGTGTGTTGTTAATATAATTAAAAGGAATGAATAATGTACCCATATTGTTGTTGCCATGATATGCATGTAGTTGTTGATCAAATTCTTGAGAGAAATATTCATCTTTACAACTTTTGGCTCCATTAAGGTCCTTCTCTGCATCAGCAGCAGTTACAGGTTTCTTTGCAACAATGTTGACACCAAACAGCCTCAAACAATCTTCACTGTTCCTATTGAATGTCATTGTTCTTTCTCTTTCTCTTTTGCTCTATCAACAACTCTTGTGAACATGTGATAACAATTTTGGCTTTCTCTATTTATAAAGCTTTTGGTGGGATGAAAAAGTCAATTTTATGAACCAATAATCTTTTATTTCCTAATTCTCAATCTTATGTCTATTATCCTGGGAAAATATTTGGTCAACAATCTAATTATGGCATCAAATTTGATTATTCATTTCATTGATTATAATTATTCCTTTTATTCATGTAACTGACATTTCACTTTTTCTGTAGTTTCATTCTTCCTTTTGACTTCAGAGGATTTTTGGGATCTGATTTATTTTAGATTTGCAACGACGTAATCTCTGTTATAAACTATATATACATATTTTATGAGTCAATGAGGATAAAGTTTATAACTTATTAAGCACTTGGATTTTTTATTCATTTTTAAAGATAAAATTAAAAATAGAATATGATACCATTAATTTAATATTGTTATAAAAAGATGAAACTAAAAAAAGAAACAATCTAAACATTATATTTTGGTTTATATATATATATATATATATATATATATATATATATATATATATATATATATATA
>Ga0123342_1004890_pt1 | contig 20030 bp, 8 predicted proteins | sample Turbeawhitnodule_FD_89960 | JGI IMG/M metagenome (GOLD analysis project Ga0123342, IMG submission 89960) | Root nodule microbial communities of legume samples collected from Mexico - Turtle bean Mexico white nodule | ecosystem: Host-associated > Plants > Roots > Nodule | place: Mexico: Nepantla... | reverse complement strand
TTTTTGGACTTTGGCTTCCCCCTGTTTGCTCCTTTTAAGCTCACTTTTATCAGAAACCAACTTCCTACTTGCCAGGGTCCATCTCGCACTTAGATTGGTTGGAGTTTACAACTTCGACTTACACATAACCCTGAACCAGCATACACCCTACCTCTATTGGTCTGTTATAAGACACATCAAAACAGAATCCTCCATCATGTCCTTAACATTCCTTTTGACTCTCTTGCATACAAACACATATGTCCTTTCCATCTTGCATCAGATGCAGAGAACCAGATCTAGGTGGAAATTTTTTTTATAGAAGAATAAGTATATATAAATTTATACTTCATCCAATTAAAATTCAAAGGGAGTCAATATTTTTTTAATATCAAAATGGAGTTGTTGAGAAAGTTATACACTAAAATAGTGTGGATAAAGGAAATAATTATAGGAAAAGGAGATGAGTGTGAACGAAGAAGATGAGTGCAAATAAAGGAGATGAGTGTATGTGAAGGAGATGAGTATAAATAAAGGAGATGAGTGTATGCGAAAGAGATGATTGTGGATGAAGAATTTTTTTGAAGGAAGTTAAAGAGAAATAACCCAAGAGATTTGTTATCATTAAATTTGGACATTTTGGATTAAAAATAATTTACAATTCTTATTTATTGTCATGAAGGTGCATGGTTTCAACACATAAATTAGCATGACTTAATACATTAACTTAAATAAACATCAAAGATATATTATATTAGCATCGACTCAATTGATGCTTATTCAAATAAATAATAAGATAAATAAAATTAGTGTCAGTCTAATCGATGTTAACTTCAATAAATATAAATAAATAAATAAAATTAACGTCAATTAAACCGACACTAATATTAGTTATTTTTAATATTTATTTTAGTTACTATTAGTTAAGCCGACTTTAGTCCAACATTAATATAAATAATTTTATTTATTAAAAAAGTTTAAAATAGTTAACATTACTTTAATGTTAGTTGAGTCGATTTTATAAGCATCCAACATTAAGCAACTTTATAACCATTTGTTAAGTCTAAACCCTAAACCCTAAACTTTATAATCATTTGTTAAGCCGACGCTAATCAAACACTAGAATACATATTTATTTCTTAAAAAAGGTTATAAATAATTGTCATTGGCTTAGAGTTGACTAAAGCTGTTGAAGTTGTTGGTGCTTCTATATTTAATGAATAGTCTCTTAAATAGGCTTTGAGCATTGAAGACTTAGTTTTATAGTGTATGTTGTGTCCTTTTGTGATTTATATGTCTTTCTTCTTTGAGACTAGGTTCATCTCTATAAATGCTTAAGAAAATTTATTTAATTTGTAAAAAAATTTATGGTTAAAAGATAATTTCAATACATTAAAATGTTCTTATTCAAAGTCCTAGAAAACTGGAGAAGATGTTTTAATTTATTACTTTATGATTTAAATGATTGATATTTGTTATAATCATAAATAGTTGTAAGAGTATATTTTAATATGTTAAAACGAGTTTTTAATAGATTGAAATTTTTGATGTTTTTAAAATAATTTTTATGAGTTTATTTTAACATATTAAAATAGGAATTTAATTTATTATTTCCACTAGTAAGTTAATTAAATCAATATAAAAATTATTATGTAATATTCTTCCATTTTTTTATGTCTATTTATAAATTTAAATTTATTTTTTTTATATTGTACCTATATTTTCTAATTTATTAAAATTGAGCACGTAATTTACTTTAATAATTTAATTCAACAGGTAATCCATTCTAATTCTTCATAAGTTTTCAAAAATTTTGAAAGTTCAATTCACCTGATAAATTCTCGACCTTAATAACAAAGTCATCTCTATCAACCCTTAAATCATTTAAAAATAATTTTATATACTTTTAATGTTTTTAATAAAAAATTAACCTTTTAAATCACTTTAGAATAATAAATTAAAGTATTACAATTTAGTCAACCCTAATATTTAAAAACTAATTTAATATCTTCTTTCGTTAATATGTTATTTTATTTTATTAAGTTAAAATTAATAACATGTATATAAAATGTTCGTATATAAAAATAAAACATATATAAAATCAAAACAAAAAATTATCTATCCACATTTTTATTTTTATTTTATTTTAATAAGTCAAAATTTAATTTTATCATAATTTTTATTATTTTAAGATATGTATATTAACTATAAATTTAATAATTTTTAATATATACTTATTTACATAATTTATTTGCTGATATGTTATTTTATTTAAATTTGAGATATTATTTAAGAAATTCAAATTAAAAATAGCTTTTTTTAAAATAATCAATTGGAGAGAGAGAGAAAAATTATAAAATAAAAACATACAAAAATATAGAAAAAAAATATATAATATGAAAAATACGAGAGAATAGGCAGGATGAAGCATAATTTTTTTTATATATATTAAATAGTATTTTAAGAAGTAAAATGAATATACCAAATAAAATAAAGAATTCCTTTATATATATAATTATGAGACCGAATCATGATTTATATATATATATATAAGTGTTTTCTTAAATAATCCTAATTTTATTGAAAAATTTAATTATTGACATTTGATATTAATATAGGAAAATTGGAATTATAAAATAGTATAGTTGACTTGGTCTTAGCACTATATGAAGATCTCAAGTAATTATTTGAATATCTACAAAATAAATCACTGAAAATGTACAATCAATTTTTAAGATAAATATTATTAAAATATGATTTAATTTGTATATAATAATTGTATCTTAGTAATGAAGAACTAAAAATTATAATTTAATAATAAAAAATAAATAAACTATCTAGAAAACAAAATATGAATTTAAAGTTACTTCTGAAAAAATTATTTAAATAAGGTTTAATAACTTGAAACTATGTTCGTCCAAATAGACCACTGAAAGAAACAGGCACACTGATTTTGACCCTTGATCCCTCCAAGGTCATATCCATGTTTCATGCAGTTGAAAAAAAAAAACACAGAACCTATTCTTGAAAATGCAAGCAAAGTGGAATTTTGATTCTGAGCCACGTGTAATAATATATGATGTACGTGTTAGCTGTCGTAAAGGGTTGTCTCTGTGCGCAAAAGAAAAATGGATAAGGTTCATTTTAAAAAGTGCATTCTCTTTAATATTTTTAAGTTGTGACCATTCTAGAAAACATAATTCTCTATTCCTCTTACGTCTTCACAAATACTTTAAATTTCTGAAAAGTTAACGTTTGACTGATTCTGTTTCATCAGCAATAACCTAATGCATGTTCCCATTCTATTCTTCATAAAGGAATTTTTTAACCTATTTAAGTATGAACACTTTTATCTAATGGTTTTGTTACATGCATGGTTCAGATAGTTTGATTGTGATGGCATCAAATAAAGAGAATAACGTTTATAACGTGATATGCTCTGTGTTGTGACAGCACCTATTAAAGAGATGGAACATTTATTATGTGCTAGTGCTTGATAAAAATAATGATGTTTAATTTAATAATATGTTCAAATTAAAAAGGTAAATTATGATAGTCAATGTATAGTTATTGGTGCATTGAAAATATGTAGGGATGGTAATGCTTTGTGTTAAGTTTATTTTGTATCTAGTTAAAAAATGGATAGGATTGGTCGATTGCTTAAGAATTTTTTATTAGTTTTGTTTGTCGTCCTCAATTACTTGTAAGTTTGGGGTTGAATCTGCATAAACAAAATTAAAAAAAAAGAGTTAATGTTTGGAGCAATAATTTTATTTTAATGTTTCACATTTTTATTATATATAATAGTTTATTATTAATAATAAAATTTAAATAAATTGAAAAAATATAATATTAACATCTATATCAAATAAATTTGTTAAAGTTACATATCTTTCATGAAAAAAAAAATTAAGTTATTAAAAATTATAATAATTAATCATTATCTTGTTTTGATTTTAAAAGTATCATTGTTTCATTTTAATAACATTAAAATACAATAAATTTTGTTGTTGTGGGTTATAGGATTAACTAGTCCCGTTCTCATTGGTAGACAATGAGTTATATGAAGTCAACTTAAGTCGATAAGTTATAATACTTAACTTTTTGGGTGCAAGTTGAGGAGGATTAAAGCAATCAGAGAGATTGTCATTTTGTATAAATATAAATTATCCGAGTTTCATTAATTTCACTTATGTTTTGTATACGAGTTTAAATATCTCTTAAATATTTTAATTTATTTTATTTTATTTTTTAAATAAAAAATAATTCACCCTTTTTTTTTTATTCCCATAATTTTTAAGCTTCACACCCCACAATTTTTAAGATAAGCATTTTATATTTCATCAAAGTGATTTTTAGATTATTTATTTTGGAAATCATTCCGAACAAACTTTCTGGAATTTTTAGAAGGTAATTTTCGAAACACGCTTTTTAAAACACATTAAATAAAAAATTTAGAATATATTTTTCGAAATACATGAAATGCATTTAAAAATGAACATTCTAAAACAGGACTTTTGGAACAAGCTCTCCACATCAAACATAAAATCCTCCAAAATGAACCTTTCAGAATGATTTTTTCGGAATAAACTTTATAGAACATATGAAATATGTTACGGAATGAAGTTTTCAAAGATATTTTTTTGGAACAATCTTTCCAAAAATAAAACAAAATTTTTTCTTCTTGCACCCCATAATGTCTAACTATACACTCATAATTTGTAAAATGATCATTTTTTCTTTTGTAAAAGTGATTTTTAGATTATCTGTTTTAATATCTTTTCAAATAAGATTTCTAGAATTTTCAAAGCACAGAAAAAATTACAAAACAAATTTTCTAAAACATATTTTTCAAAACACATAAAATACACTTCATAACAAGATTTTTATAATAGAATTTTCAGAACAAACTTTGAAGAACATAATATTTTTTCAAAACGAACTTTCTAGAATGAGATTTTTAAAACAAGTTTTCTTTCCAAAACATAACTTTTGGAACAAGTTTTTGAAAACATCTATAGAGCTCTTATTCTCCCTCTCAATGAGTGTTGCGAAGCATGAGGTGCAGTGGCGATCTAGTGAAAAGGGTTATTTTTTGTCTTTTAACGACGCTGTTATTAATAATGGGGTGCAATAAGAAATGGCTAAAGCAGTGCTTAATTATTTATGAAAAACCCACAAGGCTCAGTACAAGGCAATTGCTTCCTGCACCATATCAATGCACCCAATTTTAATTTAAAAAGACGAAAATGCCCTTAAATAAAATGGGGTACATATAAAAATACATTTTGGACTTCTTTTCCAAAATATGTTTATAGATTTTCTTTCCAGAACGAATTTTTTTTATTACGGATTTACTTATCTAGAATGAGATTTAATGGGATTTTGACTTTTGTTTCAGATTTTTGTTTCCAGAATGTAATATTCTCTATGGATCTATTTTTTTGAATGTATTATTTTTAATTCTGAATTTTCATTTCTGGAATGAAAGATATTTTTTGAAATTTAAAACTGTGTAGGGTGCAGGTTAAAAAAGATTGGGTGTAGGAAGAATTTGCCCAATATAATATAGAAGCCCAGAATCATTTTTATATGTTTGGGCTATCTTGAATGTAATACATATTGTTCTTATATCTTTATTTTCTTCAATATTTTTCATCCTAAATTTTCCCCCTATTCATCTAAATAACATATTTTCATCCTTTTTTTTTTCTCTATTTTTCATATTTAAACATGTATAGCTTAAGTCACATTTCTAAAAACAACAACAAATATATTGTGAAAAATGAAAATAAATACTACGTTAGTTAATTACATGTAAAGCCAAAAATTATAAAAGTGTGAGACAGTCATCTCAAAGATATTTCATGAAGAATTAATTAAGCTTAAAATTACATCATAAAAATCTGTGTCGTTGAAAAAATTCATGAGACGAAAGTGTCATGGGGAAAGATGATGAAGAAGGAATTCAGTTAATATTGCTTTTACATTTATCTAATAATAAATTATCATATGATTAAGAATTATCAACTTTATACTAATTATCACATGTCAAATTCTCCGTGTAGCTCTGTTACCTGCAATTTTATATTTTTTTAATTCTAATAAAACTCAATTTTATATTTTTTTTAATTTTAATAATATTCTTCAGGGTGGGTAGGTGTGGTGCATAATGTAGTGTTTTTTTTTCTTCTTTATTTTCAAAATGGTGATGGTTGGTTGTGATGATGGTTGATGATAGTTAGTGGTGAACGTCGGTGATTGAGATAAGTTTTGTAGTGTTTTTATCAATAGTGATTGTATTTTCATTTACTTATTCCACAATCCGCAAACCACAAAATCCAGAAGAAACAATCAATGAGGTGTAAGGATGAAGTACAAAACTAAAAAAAAAAAAAATTCTCTTCGATAGAAAAATATTTTGGTTCACAAGGGTTGCTTCAAGTTGCAATATAGTCTACTTCATACAATCATTGCAAATACAACAATAATTATTTTCTTGATAGATTTTTTGTAATATTGCCTAGAAAAAAAACTTATAACTATAAGAGACTCAAACCCTCAAGTAACCTGAATTTATTTTATGGAGTAAATTAAAACATTGTGGTTGGAGAAAAATAAAATAATTGTGACCGAAAGAGAAGTATGAGATTATTTAAAAAGGTGAGGTGATGCTTCATTTAAAATTATTTAAAAAAAATTTAAAAATTAAAATTTACCTTTTATAATTATTATAAAAAATTATTATAAAGATGCAAGGTTAAGGTAAGAAAGTAGAGGAGAATTTGTCTTATAACAAATCACTTCATGCTTTTTACACCCAATTAAAAGAAAGAAAGAAACAGATTAAAAAATGTTGACACAATGATGACATTTGTCCAACCTTTGCACAAGCTTAATATAATAATATTTACTTTAGCATGTATTAAAAAATCAAACTAAAAAAATGGGAAAACTAAAACTAAAAAAAAAACATGAAAAAGGTTATGTATGTGGATATCATAATGGATTACTTTTTTAGTAGTCAAGATCTAAATTTTCAATTTATTCTCCGGACTCTTGGCCCACCATGTAGTTTATGGGCTCAAATTGAGTCCAGCTAATACTGTAATAATTATAGTTAATAGTTAATAATTAAGGGTATGTTTGCTTCCTAAATATTTTTAGAAAAAGAAAAGATTAAATAAGTTTCATTATAAGTTAAAATCAGTTGTGCACAACTTAAAAACAATTTATTTATTAAGATATTAGAATTTTTTTTTCTTATTTTTCAAAGTGTTTATTATTTTTTTTCCGAATAGGTATAATATAACGAAATAAACGGAAACAATATGACAGAAAAATCCAAACTCTTTATTTACAAGTATTGTGAGAAAATTTAGTATCAAATTAGTAAACTTACATAAATTTGTGGTTGGAGAAAAAAAAAGTGTTGCTTACAAGCCATACACTTTTAGATAAGATTATTTTTAAGAATGTCTATGAGAAAAAAGTATAAAAAAATATAAACTTTTTTAAGTTGAAAATAGTTTAGGTATAACTTAAAAATAAAAATTTATAAATATTATAAGAGAGTTTTTTGCTCCAAAAATTCATATAGCTTCAGACGTAAATGATGAGAAGAAAGAAAAAAAGAAATACCATATTTATTGAATTCTAAGTAAAGAAAAGAAGCTTATGAAGATGAAGATTGAAGTAGATGAATAGCGCATGCACTACGTATCTAAGACCCTACAAAGTATAATTTTCTGGTTCCTTGAAGCTCATGCAATGTTATACTTGCTATTTTTGCCTTCAAGTTATATACACGTGGCTACCATTCATGTTCATATAAAGCACACAATAAAATATCTCTCACTAAATGAAAAGATTAATACAAATTTTGTAGGAGAAGATATTACACTACTACAAAATAATTAAATAAAATTTATTTTAACGATAAAAATATTAATTATTATATTAACTAAATTAAATTTTATTTTAAAAATTAAAAAAATTATTAATATAGAATTTTTTATTATTATTAATAAATAATTTTAAATTAATAATTAATTAATTATCAATGTTTTACTTTCAAATTTTTAAATTTAAATAATTAGTTGCTAAAATTATAATAGTTAATTATATATGAATAAATTTTTTTAGTATCTAAAATAATATTTAATTTAATAAATATAATAATTAATTATTTTTTGTTTTTAATATTTTTTATTTAATGATTTTTTTGTAGTATTATATATATATATATAATAAATTATATATATTTTGTTTTAAAAAGTTAACTATTGATTTTATTTTAAATTTTACTTTCCTTTTAACTGTTTTAAAGAATTTACATTTGTAAACAAAAGACATTTTCTGATAATTATTACAATTTTTTCATGTCAATTTGAGAACCCAAGTTAATCTAGACAAAATAGAAAGTTTACTTATTATATCTGTTAAATAAATAACAACATAGAAAGGGACATGAGTCAAAGTTAAGTTTGCGTAGTGGACAGTATATGAGTGTTTCAGGTTCTAAAATATGCTACTAATGGAAAAACAAATGTTACAGTTTGAAGAGAAGAGTGTGAAAATAATTTTTTTTTGCCTTAAGATAATTTTTATATCGGTTTAAATTTGAATTAATATAGTAAATGTCTATGAAAATTAAAAATTTAAATGACATATAAAGTATATATATTTTTATTTTGGTTTAAATTAGAGATGATATAGAAAGTCTTCGTCTTATTCATAAGTTGTCATTGTTTGAATTATAAACCTTTTCATAATAAACTGTTATTTCATGTAATTTTTTTCATTTTTATAAATATAAAGGAAAATAAATAATTAAAATATATAAATTCATATACGAAAATAAGTAAAAAAGAAATATATGTTAAGATTTATCTAAAGCTACATGTATTATTTTTAAGGAACATTTGTTAATCTCTCCTTAGTACGTTAAACTATTTTGTAAATTATAAGTGAAAAATACTCACTTAAATTTATAATTTTATTTTTCTACATAAGTTTTAACCATCATATAATGCTACATATTTTTTTTTCAATTGAGGAGGTAACTTTTGTCACTTTCACTTTTCAAAAAATAATAGTTGTCTAATCTTCTTAGATCTAATAATATAATTACTTTTAAAGCTTAATTATCTTATACAATCATTTTCTTAATCTGTTTTTCTCATAATTAAAAAGTACCACTTCAAATATATATTTTTGTACGTACATATTCTAATATCCATATCGTATGCCCAATATTATTCTAATAATATCATAGATTTTTTTTTTAATTTTTAATGACTTATTTACTATTATACTTTTTAGAACTATCTATGTTCTTTTATATGTGAGATATTCTGTTTATTACAAAAAAAATATATTAAATTATTAGAATGTCAATTAATAACCACCAGGAAGAAGTTTAAAACACATCATTTTACACATCAAATTTTATTTTGTTATCTACAATTTACCAAATGAACTTTTCCTAACGTGGCCTCAAAGTGCGTGTAACTAAAATCTTTTAATTAAATTTTTTTAGCAAATACTTTATTAGTTTTTTTTTATTAGTTAAATAGTTTATTTGTAAGTTTAATTAAACAACTTCTATAAAAATTAATAACTTATGGGATATATGTAAAATACAGTTTCCTCATATAATTATAGTATAAAGTTGCTGTAAAAAATGCTCATTAGTACAAAGTTTGTCATTGACAGAAAAAATGATGAAGCTTATATGATGATTTTGTTTTTATTCAAAAGTGGTTGGTAGCTCTTAAAAGCTATCTAGTAACTCACAAGTCAATTTATTTAATTAAAAGTGTTTAGTAAACTAGTTAATAAATATCAAATGACATAAAAGGTTGTATAAGATTTATTATATAAATAAAGTTTATATCTTTTTAAATAAAAATATATTATTATAAATTATAATTTTAGCTTTTTATAAAATAATAAAAATCATTTTATATTTTTTAGTATTTTTTAAAAGTTATATACACTTTTTTTTTATTTGGACAAGTAATTTTATTTAAATGAGTTTATGTATGATTATTAATCAAATTTAATTTTTATTTTTTAATTTAAACCATTATTACACTAATGATTTTTTACACCTTTCACTATGTGTAATTTTGATATAACATCATTAATGATTAATGAAGTATTAGTTATGTCAATTTATAATATTATTTTTTTTAATTTGAACTAAACACAAAATGAAAGCAACCCAATAAAACTAAAATGTATGTAATAAAAGTACTAATAAGTAAAAAAATATAATAAAAATATTAAAATATAACAAATAATAATAGAAGGAACTAAATATGTTAAAGTTAAAAACTAGTTAAAGTAACTGGTTAAAACGATTTATAATTTTAAAACTGTAATTTTTTTTAAAAAAATTACTTAATAATCACTCTTATATTTTTCAAACTATTTTTTAAGTTATTTAAATAAATTATTTAAGATACTTTAAATAACTAACATTTAAATTCTCCTTTTCCACCACTTGTGCAATTTATTAAGCTTGTTGCACTCACAACATGTGACTAATTATATTCAATTCTTAAACATGGACGTGGCATTCTTTTCACTTAATTATGTCAGAGACTTCTTACAATAATTTTAAAAATCTTCCTCTATCTTAATTCAAAATAATGTTAAGTAATTTCTTTAATTAAAATAAAAAGAATTTATTTAAAAAAATTATCAACTTAAAAATATATAGACACTAAAAAAAATATTAAATAAAAATTAATTTTAGAGATAAAAAATTATTAGTCATTATATTGATTAAATTAGATTTTATTTTAGAAAAAAAAATTATTAATATATATAAAATAATTTTTAAATGGTGAGAATTGTGTGTTTTTTTTTTAAGAATGTTCTCTTAACATTTATTTAGAATCATAGAAAGAAAAAAACCAAATAATAAATAAAAATTATTTAAAAGTTTCGTTGTATGATCTAAAGTTAGACTATATTGATATGATACTTCTTTTATAAATGCAATTTGCAATATACACTTTGCACTCTAGGATGTTTTTTTTATTATGGTGTTAATGTAAAGTAAAAAAGCTTTTTAAGAAAGTAGATTTTATTTTTATTTCATGTTCAATAACGAAACTTTTTTATTTATTTATTTATTTATATTTTCTACATGTATCTTTTAAGAAAATCTAGTTATTTCTTTTTCATGTTCAATTTTTGTTATTTTATATACGACGTGTGAAGTTTACGTTTTTCGGCACTTAAAAAAAAACTAATTTCATAAAAACAGCAATGAAAATGTTTTTAATAGTCAATTTAGGTTAGCAATTTGGTTTTCTTCTATTTCTAAAATCACTTTAAAAAACATTATTTGTTTTTAGTTAAAATAATTTATTTTCTATTATCAAAATTTCATTCAAAACACGGTATTTATTTAATCCAAGCATCTACTTATCATGAATATATATATTTTTTTATTCTTTTATGTTTGTCTTCGTGAAAAGCACCTCCATACCATATAAATATTCTATATACATTGAAAATTTGAATAACAAAAGTGCAGAAATAATGCACATAAAGACGTGTACACCACCAAGAACCATTCACAAAATCTTTGTCAATGTTAATACATAAAGAGGGTTTGATTGAAATGCCCTTTCAATGAAGTGAAATGGCCAACCCAAGTTCCAAAATTGAGGGAAAAATCACAACTTTTTTTGTTAACAATTATTACATCATATTTTTTTAGGTTCCAATCTCTTAAACCCTAATGGGTGATTATCACAGTGAAACACTATAAGTTTATTTTGTAAATGCTTATGATTGTGATGAAAATAATAATGATGTATGCAAATTAGGGTATGTTAAAAACTTAAAATAAACCCTAGAAAGATAGGTAAACCACACACACAAGGAAAACCACAGAGTAGGAGATAAAGGAGAAGTCTATTTTATTTTTCATTAACCAAGGCATGGACCTGAAATCTTAGTTAACTAATCAATGTCTAAAGAATTGACCAAAGTCATTTTCTTGAAGGTCAGAAGTGAGCTTCATTTTGTTTTCTTCCTCAAATTAAATTCTTACTTGGATTCTTCACTTCTCTTTATATCATATCACATTTGGTAATTTAGGTGGGTTAGGTTGACAGTTAGAGTTACTTGATAACTTCTATTCTCATCTTCCACAATCTTTAATTCCCATGCATGCATTTTGGAATATAATATGGAAATAAAACTTATTCTTTTTACTTTAACTGATTATCTCTAATATTCATGCAAGTCTCCAGTTAAAAATTAATACATGTGATTTCTACAAATCATGTAACAAGTTTTAATTCAGAAAAAAAAATAAGTTTTTTTGTCTTGTCAGATTTCTCTAACTCTTCTTAGTTAGCAGTAAATTATCTTTCAATGATAAACTAATGCATATTGTTTTTTTTTTGTTCAATTTTATAATAATGATAAATTTTGTAAAGGATAACTCTTTAAACACTTTTAAAGAAAAATGCTTTGAAAAGAGGATTTAGCATTATTGGTAACAGAAAAATTTTCAACAGGCACGAGTTTACCTCATCAAGGTGGCATGAATATGAAGAAACAGAAGTGAGAACTTCATGTATCATATCCAAAACAAGTAAACAAGAATCAAACTTGATATTATGATGATGTGGGCATTGCAAGGATACATGCATACAACCCTCACAAAAGTTTTGGGGCGGTTTGTTCACAGCGTGGAGCCAATCATTGCTGTTCAGAAGAAAAAAAAGCAATGAATGAAGAGAAATGGTCCTTCAGCATATGATCAAGTTTGAATCTACAACAAAGTGAGGGTCCCACGTGTCCACCTTGTTCAAAGTTCAAACATCCCTCGAAGAGTGTGTGCACTTTATGCTTTTGTTGTTGTAACAACAACTCTTGCTCCACCTTCATCAGATTCTTCAATTCTTCTCTCTCACATTAGCTTCACTTTTTTTATCCTTCTCACTGCCACACTGTTGTTTTCGGAGTTCTGTGCTAAAATAAAGCATGGGACTGTCTCAGGGTTACCTCTGTTTGTTTTTTACCTTGTATGAACAGGTGAGTTTGTGGTCCAACGTGGTACGCGTTTTTCTACAACATGTCTGTTTTTTTGGCCTAAAGTTATTGCTGTCGGTGTTTTTATCTGTCGGCCAATATTTTCTGTAAGGGTGTTTTGTGTTAGTGTTATTCCTTGCTGATGTTTCATTGCTCAATGGGTTTGTTCTCCCTCCCTCTGTTTCTCTTTTGTATGTGTTTTGTTTGGTTGTGAAGAATTTTCTGGGGAGGGAAATAGTTATCTTTATTTGATTTAAGGCTAGATTTGGGTCTAGAAAAAAGGTTGATTTTTTTGCAACATGGCGAATCACAGTTTGAATATCTCCAATGTGAGATGCTCTCATTTAGTTTCGGATGGAGCTTTTGAAAAGGCACTCATTGTGGAAAACCAGAAAAGAATTTTGTTTAAAGCCAGTGTATGCCTTAGTTGGATTTGATCAAAGGGTTGAGTCGTTTTTCATAAATCTCAATTTTTTCTTGTGTTTTCTATTCGCACAGTAAGATTTTTCTTGTACAAAGAATTCAAAGAAAAGAAAATGTGCATATTTCACTTGGGGTAAAATATTGAATTCAACTCCATTTGTGTTGTGTATTTTTTTTTTCCTTATGCTGCTTCTCCTTTTTTTGGTCTTCGATGCCATTCCTTGATTTCTGTATAATTGTGATTTTGATTAATTGACCTTTCGGATTGACAAGCTGGGTTATTATCTTAAATCATTCATTTATTCTTTTTGACAATTTGCTTTATTATTCAACACAGTTATGCCAAGCTGTAGCTTTTAAATTTTGGCTCAGTGTTGTGGTTTTTAACAATGTATTTAACAGAATTTATTGAGGGCACTGAAATCCCATGTAATATGAATCAAGTTTCAAGATTAACTATTACTGATCTCATGTTATTAAATATTAACCATGGTTGTTGTGTGCTTGATGTATCTCATGGCAGGCCTATCAATGGATTGGATGATCAACAGGGAACAATAGCAAAGAAGTGAAGAGGAGATGAGAGAGGAGTCAATAGGGCTGATTATTGGGGTTTCCATAGGGGTGGTTATTGGACTAGTTTTGGCAATTTTTGCATTCTTCTGCCATAGGTATCATCGGAAGCGTTCACAGATAGGCAATAGCAGTTCTAGAAGGGCTGCTACCATTCCAATCCGCACACATGGTGCTGATTCTTGCACCATTCTATCAGACTCAACCTTAGGTCCAGAATCACCCATAAAGTCAGGAAGGTATGGCATGCCCTTCTGGCTTGAGGGGTTTAAGAAGAGTAGTAACATGGTCCCAGCATCTGGCCTACCTGAATATGCATACAAGTAAGAGTTTGTTTCTTATATGAAGTTGCCTTCATTTGCCTTTCTTTTTGTTCTGGGATGAGCTATTTTAGTCTGCTTGAGTCTAAAAACAATAATTTTCTCTTTATTTTCTCAGAATGGAATATGAAATGCTCCGTTAAACTTGCATTGCATTTTCTTGAATCATGATTTGTATACTTCAATGAGAAATAGTCTCAAGTTATGAGGCTGAAACAGTTTGACATCAAACAAAGTAAAAGATGCCTTTTGGAGCCTTAGTTTTAATACCACTAAGCATTGTACTTGCTAAAATAGATGCTTGATTGGGATTTAGTAATGGCCATTTGAACTCATGCTTGGTATGCATCTGCTATATAAATGCATATGCAAACCTAAGTTTTAACTTATCATATATGTCTTTTTTAAGATAAGCCAAAACGTAACTATTTTGTTTGGAAATGTTTACTTTTTAGTGATTACATATTGTAACCAAGTGAAATTCAAAATGCTAGACTGCGTTTGTCATTCTTTGTATTGAATGTTTTCTTTATGCTTCAGGGATTTGCAGAAAGCAACACATAATTTTACAACAGTCATAGGACAAGGTGCGTTTGGTCCTGTTTATAGAGCTCAGATGTCTACTGGTGAGACTGTTGCAGTTAAAGTTCTTGCAACTAATTCTAAGCAAGGGGAGAAAGAATTTCACACAGAGGTAGGTTGCCAATGTTATTTTCCATTACTTGGCCACACCACTGATAGAATTATGCTGTGTTTCAAGGCATAAACTTCAGGGCCAATTGTGTTAGATATTTGGTAACCAGAGAAAATTCATGAAGTCAGACTGCTGAAGAAAAATATAGGACTAATGTAGATTGGTATTCATGTATAAATATCATTTTGGAAAATTACAATATTAAAAATAAGACTATTTCCATATCCTAAATTGGAAAAAAATATATTGTTTTTGTCTGTGCTATTTCAGATAATCAGTTAGTTAGTGACTTAAAAGGCATGTTTCCTTTTAGCTGAAGTTAAGGACTCTTAGAATAATTGATGATATAGCAGTTTTACAGTCCTTATCATATTCATTCATTTTCTGCTCTACCTTTCTTTTTACTCCAGGGTAATTTCCAATTGCAACCTTTAATGTTGTACTTTTTCTCAGGTCATGTTGCTGGGAAGGTTACACCATAGAAATCTGGTGAATTTGGTTGGATATTGTGCAGAAAAGGGGCAACATATACTTGTATATGTATACATGAGTAAGGGTAGCCTGGCATCCCACTTGTATGGTAGTAAGTCATCTATCTCTCCTTTTGTATGACAGGTGTAGACTGTTCTTCTATACAAACTTTGGTCCCTGAATGTGCTCACTTAATAGTAGTGAATTATTGTCTGCCTTCCAATTGATTATTTGGTGTATTGAAAGTGCAATAATAGATTGAACAATATGCTTTTCTTGTCTCTATATTCAGGTGATGTGAATGAAGCACTGTGCTGGGATTTGAGGGTTCACATAGCTTTAGATGTGGCAAGAGGCTTGGAGTATCTTCATGATGGGGTAGGTTTCCTTGTGATCTGAACCAATCAAACTATAACTTATATATTGATATAAGGCTATAATTGTTTGTATTGTCACTCAGGCAGTTCCCCCTGTAATCCATCGAGACATCAAATCTTCCAATATTCTGTTGGATCAATCCATGCGAGCCAGGGTATGTTCTTGTTACTCACCCACCATACTTATCACACAAAAAGTAGCTTGCAAATTGCAAGAAACACACTCACACACACACACACTATTCAATAGTATTGCAACTTGTCATGGTCATTTATTGCTGTTAGGAATCAGGATGCTTGTTAATGTATAGTTGTTAATGCTGAATCAAGCAGGTTTCTGATTTTGGACTTTCAAGAGAAGAGAAGGTGGATAAACATGCAGCTATTCGGGGTACCTTTGGCTATCTTGACCCTGAGTATATATCTTCAGGAACATTCACCAAGAAAAGTGATGTATACAGTTTTGGAGTGTTGCTCTTTGAAATTATAGCTGGCAGAAACCCTCAACAGGGTCTTATGGAATATGTTGAGCTTGTAAGACCTCTCTCTCCCTCCAAACCACACTGAGAATAATTGTTAGTGGTTACAATCATAGGTATTTTGTTAGGAGTAGTAGAATGAGTTTCCTAAAGTTAGAGTCTCTTGTCTAATGAATTAGTCTTTTTAAACTGGTTCTCTTTTTGAGCTTAAGTCCTAATATGTATGTAAATAATAAGAGATAACATTCAAAATTAGGTTGTTTCTTTTGAAGAAATCTATTAGGGTTACTTCACATGAATATACTGGTTAAAGATATTAATGTGTTTAATTTATATATGATTTTTTTTTGTTTCAGTAAATGATTTCACCTTCTAATTCAATAATTAGAATTTGTTAAGAAGAAACTATTAGGTGGTTAGGAATCATCATGGTCCCTCTGAATCACATGTAATTAACTATTATCAATTTTATCTTAAAAAAATGCTATTAACTTTTTTTTTGTAAATTAAAAGTCTTCTGATGAATTGGTTGAATGAAACTGTCATGGTGAAGAAAGAAAAGATGTCAAAGTCAAAAATAGTTGTTAACTTGTTACCTTTGTTCACTGAACACATCTTGCATATTCATTTTCTAGGCTAACCAATGTCATTGATGGATGATTAGGCAGCAATGAACATCGAGGGAAAAGTTGGGTGGGAGGAGATTGTGGATTCTCACCTTCAAGGAAACTTTGATGTGAAGGAACTCAATGAAGTTGCAGCACTAGCCTACAAATGCATCAACCGTGCCCCAAATAAACGTCCTTCTATGAGGGATATTGTGCAAGTGCTAACAAGAATCCTCAAAGCAAGGCACCATGGGAATCATCACAAAAATTCCTTGTCAGCCACAGATGAAGTTTTCATTGATGCTGATCAGCTAGAGACCATGGTTTCAGTCACTGACCACAGAAGAGAAGAATCTAAGGATAATGCAACAGAGGTGTCTGATGAGTACAATGTTGTTTTATCTTAACCTCATTCTTTTGTTACACTTCACCTTTTTATTTTGGATTTGCATGTACATGGTTGTAGATTTGGTTTGTATACTTTTGTGTAAGTGTTCCATCTTTTTTTTTTCTTTGCATTGTCCTGCAGAAATGATACACCAAAATTTGTATACTAGTGCTTTCACTAATCCAAGTGAAGAGGAAGATAACTTTTTCACAAATTATAATAAATTCATTAATTTTTATAAGAATTATTTTAAAAAGCATACCAACAATCTAATTAATTGTGTAAGCATAATTATTAAACTCAATGGTAATGTCATCTATATCACCTTATTTGTTTTTTTCTGAGTCATCCCAGCATCCCATTTTCACCCTTTGAAGATTTTTTTGTAATTCTTTACGTATTTTAGGAGCATTACCGTCCTTTGTGATTATGTGGTGAGAAGGGATAGTTTCTGATATGTGTTCCACTTTTATCTTACACTCATTCCTTACTGTTGTTTGTGCTGTCCTTTTTTCATTATTTAATTTTTTTTTAATTACTCGAAAGTTAACTTATGATTATGATTTGAGAGTGTGTTTTAGATTTGTTGAATTTGGAAGTAATTTTTAGTAAAATTACATTCCGAATTACATATGGAATTATTTTCTAAGAAAAGATTTTCGGATTATCTAATATAGAATTTATCAATTAATCTAGAAAATATCATCAAATCATATTTTTTTATTATATAATCTGAAATATATTTCTAATATACGTAATTCATAACATAAATTTACATTATATATTGATTAATCCACAATATTTTATGGAACCGAGATAAGTTATGGATTGTCTAATTTGAAAAGTACACACATTTCAATTAATTTTGAATTGTGTAATCTAAAGAATCACTCAGTTACAAAATCCAAAATATATAAAAAAAAAAACACACCTTCATGATCAAACCTTCAAACATTTTAACTTTTTTACAAAAGCATATTTTTGGAATTATAAAACTTATGGTATACTGTAAAACATACGGAGGTGCAGAAAGAAGCAACACAACCTAAATTATAAGGCAAATTCTTCATGCATTTTAAAATTTATAAAGTTTTACTTCATTTCAAAAAAAATTTGAATTAAAAAAATACATTCTGGAAAAGCATATTTAGAATAAATTTTTGTATTCCGGAAATGGAATTTTGGAATAGAAATAAAAATAAAAATCTTATTCTGTAAAAGCAATTCCAGAATACAAGAAATACATTTTGGAAAACAAAATCCAAAAATTATTATGGAAAAGAGATTTTAGAAACCAAAAGTGTTCCGAAAATCCAAATCCAGAAACGTGTTATAGAAAATGAAATCCATAATGTATTTTTTTTGCACCCCTCTTATTTAAGGACATTTTTATCATTACACATAAACATCAAGTGGATGTACAAATTTTATTGGGTGCAAGAAGTAATTCCCAAATTACAAAAGAAAAACTAGTTTTTGCACACCAATAGTTTCTTCTTTGGAAAAGTTAAAAGATAGTCATTATGAAAAAATTTAGATTGCGTAATCCGAAAATGTGCTCCAAATGCGAAGAATACTTTTAGATCAACAAATGCACAATTTGGAGTATATTTTCAGATCAATAAATATATTATAAATTATATAATTTTAAAATCTGAAAATATATTTTAAATTTTCAATCAACAAATATATTAGAAATTATATAATTTTAAAATCTGAAAATATATTTTAAATTTTCATATAATTCATAATGTATTTTAAATTACGCAATGTAAAAATATTCTATCAAGAATACATTTTCAAATTACACAGTTTCAAAACATATTCTTAATTATACTACTCATAATCTATAATATACACCATTGAAGGAGCACAAACAAACAGAAAGTATTGCCACGTCTCTCAAGCAAAATATTTTGAAAAAAAATAATACAAAATATCAATTTACCAAAATTTGAAAATACAACCACATGGCATATATCTAACACATGACATAAATTTACTTTTTCCTCGATCTCATCCTCGATCTCATCCACCAAGACTTTGCTCTAATAGTCAGAAAACTTTTCTAACAATTTTCATTTCATTTCAAAGTTCTCTTCACTCATTGCCTTTATAAGTTTTTCCTACCCTCATTACTAATTCTTCCACTTTCGTTCTCTACTTATTCTTCCTCCACTCTTATTGCTCATTCTTCCATTGATTCATTGTTTTAGGTTCTTGTTTTCTTTCGTCACTATTGTTTTTGTTTTCATTTCTGTTATTGCTTCCACCACCGCGCTCCGCCACCAATGTTACCCTCCACCAATGTCGTTGCCATCACCTTGAGGTTGATGTTATTTTTATTTTTTAAAATGTTTTATTATTTATTATAATTTGTATATTTTAGTATTTATAATTTTTAGGTAATTATTAATAATTTATATTATGTTAATTGTAATTATTAATAATTTATAATTTGTTTATTTATATTATGTTAATTGTTATAATAGAATTATTAATTAGTTAGATTGTAATCAAATTAATATTGTGATATGAGTTGGATTGAACATAGACACTTTTAAACTCTTGAACACAACATTATATGAGAATGAAAACAACAATTCAAGGATCAAAGAGTGCTTAAACAATGAAAACGAAAATACATCAACAA
>Ga0123342_1004889_pt1 | contig 20035 bp, 15 predicted proteins | sample Turbeawhitnodule_FD_89960 | JGI IMG/M metagenome (GOLD analysis project Ga0123342, IMG submission 89960) | Root nodule microbial communities of legume samples collected from Mexico - Turtle bean Mexico white nodule | ecosystem: Host-associated > Plants > Roots > Nodule | place: Mexico: Nepantla... | reverse complement strand
TGGTCGGCTAAGGGAACAATTTTAATATATTATTATGCCCACAAATTGCTTTTTTTCTATTATATTAAAATTTCCATTAATATTCTAATTCGCTCAGGCCCATTAGGGAATCATCAAACTAAAACATTCCTAGGCCAGGCCCACTAATAACTAAATTTTAATATTTCAACTGGGTCATTCACACACTTTTTTTTCTTTATTCTCACATTCCAAATTTTTTTTCACTTTTTTATAAAAGATATATAATTAAAATATTTTTTTGATCACAGGGGAAATTCGATTTTGAAAATGCTATTTTTGTAAAGAAAACAAGCATATGAACTCAACAAAATGAGTGTAAGAATAAAAAAGTCCTTTTAATATAATGTGCAAACAAATCTACGGCCCACACACTATTTACGCAACTTAGTTTAATATTCACATCACTTGCTTTAAAAATACCATTGACGGAAATTAGTTTTCACATGTTAGATTATTCAATAAAAAAGTAGTTTCTGTTACATGTGTAGACTACTAGAATATTAGTTTCTGTAATAATAGATTTCACACCTCATACCATTTGACAAAACTATCAAAATTAGTATTTTTGTTATGTATTGAACAAAAGGATTTAATTTTTGTAATATTGTTAGAGTGAGAGAAAAACAATTTTATTATTTTAGTAAGGGAATTTGGAAAAAAAAACTCTTAAATAATCCGAAAACCTCTGTTGCGATCTAACTTGAAAATCTTTCATTCTTAAAAATATCATTTGTAAATAGTCCTATAAATATTTAAAATTAACTAAATATATTTTAACTATTTCAAAAAAAATTGTTTTCTATAAGTTAACATATATTTATGCATATAAAGAAGGAATATGGGAAAAGAAGAGGCACAATGGAAAGGGTATTTTACAACGAGTTGGACTGTAGGATCATTTTGTAATCACACATTAACAAAATTTGTCAGTGAAAACAGTAAAATTGAGGGTGGTGGTTGAGAATAATAAGCCCAAGAGAATATCCCAATAAACACCTTTGATTTTTGTTAAGGAGATAGGCCCAATTTATTATTCCTTGTTCATTTTTAGAAGGTGTTTGCTTCCTGCACCCTATCAAATTCTGAAATTCTAGAATTGTCTTTTATTTTGAAGTTGGAAATTTAGAATTAAAAAATACATTCTGGAATAGATTTTTTTACATTCTGGAAATGAAATTTCAAAATAAAATTGGAAAACCATAATCTCATTTCATAATACAATAATACATTTCAAAAAAAAATTATGGAAAATAAAATCCGAAAACATTCTAAAAAGAGATTCCAAAAAACAAAAATTATTTGGATTTAAAAACTAAAGAAAATGTTTTTATCATTTTATATCAAAGATATAGAATACAAGTTCAAATTTATTGGGTAAGGAAGTAAAAGCATTTGGATAAGCTTAAGAGGATGTCCCTTCCAAAAAAAAGTAAAGCTTAGAAGACTAGAGACATCAATCACACCTTAGAAATATTTGTGATACTCTAAAAAAAAATAGACATTTGTGATGTATGTTATAGGTTAAATTTGAAAAGATTTTGATTCTTTTAGGTTTAATAATTATCAAATTTTATGCAATTATTATATAATATTGTACGTAATTACATGTAATTAATTCATTTAATAATGATAGAATCTCATCTTTACATAATTTGTTTTTAAGTTGGAGAGAGAAAGTCTTCGTACACTTGTATATATTTATGTCTCATTTTCCTTTCACTACAATAATAAAAATATTTATAATATTTATTAAATATTTTATTTACAAAATATGGTAATGCATATAAAGGGTTACAAGAAATATAGTCTCCTTATAACTGGTATATATTTGTGTCTCATCTTCATTCAAATACAATAATAAAAATATTCATACTCACATTTTATACGCATCCAAATATTTATTAAATATTTTTTTTACAAAGATAAAACTTAAAAAAAAAATATTATCAATAATTTGATGTTAAAGTAATATTTTTTATTATATTAAATAATATATATATATATAAATTATAATTGCATAAATTTTGAAACAACATAGCAAATAAATAAATAAAATATGTTATTAAGAAAATAATAATTATCAAATTATGCACAATTATTGTACGATTATTGTACGCAATTATATGCAATTAATTTAATAATGATATAATAGAATCATATGATTAATGGATCTCTACCTAATTAGCTGATAATTTTGGAGAGAGAAAGTCTTCATACACTTGTATATATTTGTGTTTCATCTTCATTCCAATACAATAATGAAAATATTTATACTCAAATTTGTACACATCCAAATATTTATTAAAAAATAATATTATCAATAATTTGATGTTAAAATAATACTTTTTATTATATCGAATAATCTCATGATTAATGTATATATTTGTGTCTTATCTTCATTCCAATACAATAATTGAAAATGAAAATATGTTAATGCATATAAAGGGTTACAAGAAATATGGTTTCCTTAGAACATGTATTTATTTGTGTCTCATCTTCATTCCAATACAATAATACAAATATTCATACGTACGCATATAAATATTTATTAAATATTTTCTTACAAATATAAAACTTAAAACAAACATGGTATTATCTATAATTTAATGTTAAAATAATACTTTTTATTATATTCAATAATAAATATATAAATAAATTATAATTGGATAAATTTTGAAACAATATATCAAATAAATCAAAAGTGTCTTATTAAAGAAATTATATGCAATTATTGTACGATATTATATGCAATTATATGCAATTAATTTATAATGATAGAATCTCATTACTAGTGGATCTCTAACTAATTAGCTTGTAATTTAGAGAGAGAAAGTCTTCATACACTTTGCAAACCTCATCTCATTGAGCCGGTTTGATGGGGTTGAGTTTGGCATAAAGTTCACTTTGTAATATGGTATCAAAACCATTTCGAGTCTACCCTAGCGAGTGTTTGTGTTGGGCCTATCGTGTCACCTGTTATCGGCCGCTATCGGACCACCCATAATATATAGTCCCACACACGAGTTGGCAGTCTCGGCGTGAGGAGGGTGTGTTGGAGATCCCACATCAACTACAGATTAGAGTCTTTCATAGTATATAAGTGGGTGCAAACCCCTCACCTCATTGAGCCGGTTTTATGGGGTTGAGTTAGACTTAAAGTCCACTTTGTAATATGATATTTGTGTCTCATCTTTAATCCAATACAATAATGAAAATATTTATACTCACATTTGTACTCAACCAAATATTTATTAAATATTTTTTTTACAAACAAAATATGTTAATGCATATAAAGGGTTACAAAAAATATGGTTTTCTTAGGGTTTAGGGTTTAGGGTTACAAAAAATAAGGGTTACAAAATATGTTAACGAATATATATATTTGTGTACCATCTTTATTCCAATACAATAATAAAAATATTTATAATCACATTTGTACGCATTCAAATATTTATTAAATATTTTTTTAATAGTGATAAAACTTTAAAAAAATGATATTATCAATAATTTGATGTTAAAATAATATTTTTTATTATATTCAATAATAAATATTTAAATAAATTATAATTGCATAAATTTTGAAACAACATACCAAATAAATCAAAAGTGTCTTATTAAGGAAATAATAATTATCAAATTATACGCAATTATTGTACGATATTGTATGCAATTATTTCTAACTAATTAGCTTGTAATTTGGATGTAATTTGGAGAGAGAAAGTCTCCATACACTTGTATATATTTGTGTCTCCATACACTTGTATATATTCGTGTCTCATCTTCATTCCAATACAATAAATGAAAATATTTATTGAGATAGTATAAATTCAAACTTTATTATACGATATTGTATGCAATTATTGTACGTTATTGTTGTACGAAATTGTGTGCAACGTAATTAATTTAATTTTTTCGAGATATGTGGACGAAAATCAACAATGTTAATATTAGGGAAGAAAAGTTAAGGAAAGTTTATTGTAGGAATATTGATCGTTATAAAGAGATATTTATAAATACTTGTTTCTAATTAATATTTTTTCTTTTATTGTCTTCACCTTTCTGCACAGTATAATATTTTATAGTTAGTAATAGATAATATGAGATAATTATAAAAATACCTATACGAACTTCTACTCTCACCAATTAAGTATCCAACAATAACGAGTCATGAAGATATACCTATTTGACATGAATAGGTACAAGGAGTTATGTAAGGCATGCAATAAGAGTTTTGATGTTTTGGTCAAATCTGATTGAGTATGTAAGGCATGCAATAAGAGTTTTGATGTTTTGGTCAAATCTGATTGAGTAACTATATATAAGTTAAGAATAGAAGATTTCATTCTATTATGGGTAGACAGTTTTAAATGCCACTATTATGATGAATTCTTAAGTATATGCGATGAGGCTTGTGAGAATGTTGATAAAGGTATACAGTTTGTAAAAGTATTGGATGATTTTGATATGGTGAATATTCTTGAAGACTTTGTTTTTCTTCGTCGAGAATAGGTACTCACTTTTTTTCTGCATTTTTGGTAACTTGCATAAAAAAAACATAAAAGTTGTATTTTTTTACGTTGTGTGCTTCTCTGTCATTGTGACAACAAATTAAAATAAAATGTGATAACAATAGGTCCTTATTGTGGAGTAAAATTATATTTTGTTTTGTACGATTACAATTTATTTTGTATGATGACCATTTATTTTGTACTATGATCGTATTACCATTGAACCATTAATTTTAATACGTTTTTTTTATGAGACTTACAAGGGTGCAAAGTCTCTTGTATGTACTTTGGTATGTATTTATTTTAATTTTTTCGAGATATGTTTTCGAAAATCAACAATGTTAATATTGGAGAAGAAAAGTTAAGGAAAGTTCGCTATAAGAATATTGATCGTTATGCTCGTGTGTTTAGATGAGACACAAGGAGTTATAAAGAAATATTTATAAATACTTTTTTCTAATTAATATTTTTTTCTTTTATAAAGAAACACAATATAATATTTTATAATTAGTAATTGATAATATGAGATAATTATAAAAATTAATATATCATGAAATGTAATCTAACATTGATTCTGGTGATTTCAGTGTTGCTGTATATTGGATAGAAAAAAAAGTGTTTGCTTTGATATCATCATAACCAGTTATCTCCTTCAAATCTGGATGGACACAACATGTCTCATCACTTTTTGCCCACAGAGATTACATGACTGCAAGGTCACTAGTCTTGAATGATTAATAAAGTTGGTTGTTTGCCCTATAAATTGTTTTCTTGTTATCTTTTTGAAGGTTTTTCAGAGTATACCTTATTACTACTTATTCAACATAATTGTTTTCATGTTTTCATTGTTCAACTGTGTAAATTAAAATTAATGGTTTAACTAATATGATCATCGTACAAAATAAATGGTATTCTACAAATTAAATCTTGAGGAGTTCTTGGAGTGTCCTTGCACTTGTCACGGTTGCGGAGGTGGAAGATAGAGTTTGACGAGACGAATCCTTGGACGTTTGAATCCCCTGCAAGATCAATATTTATTTTTAATAAAATAAGTACAAATATATATTTAGTATATGAAATAAGAACAGAAACAAATAACATTGTAACATATAAAATGGATGAAAATATAGATCTATAATATAATATTGAAAAGATAATAACGATATAGACTAACAGAATGATTGTTGAGTTACTATATAAAACATTTTCCTTTATAAATACTCAAATTTTTTCCTTTTTATTTTTTTACTGCACCGATCTATAACTATAAAAAAATTATGTGTTTCTCGGTCACTGTCACAACAAATTAAAACAAAATGTAATTGGAATAGGCTTTTATTGTGGGAGTATGATTATATTTTATTTTGTACGATTACAATTTATTTTGTACGATGATCATTAATTTTAATTCAAACCGTTGAATAACTAAAAACATGTCTTCGTAGTATAGGTTATGAAAACATAAAGGCTAAAAAAATTTACCTATACGAACTTTTACTCTCACCTCTCATAGTTGTATTTTGTACGTTGTGTGCTTCTCTATCACTCTTACAACAAATTAAAAAAAAAATGTGATTGGAATAGGCCCTTATTGATGAGAATAAAAAATACATGAAGATAACCAAGGATGTTGTACTTGAAGGGTCATCTCAACAAGCAAAAAAGGACGTCTTCACAAGGAGGAATGGACAAAGCACTTGAAGTTCTTCCTATTAGTTTTTTTAAAATAAAGGAAGGTGTAGATATAGATATAAGGGGTGCTAATGTACAAATATAAGTCACACCTTCCATGTGACATAAAAAGAAGGTGTAGGTGTAGTTTTAGGAGGTGCAAAAGAAAAAAATCAAGTAACACCTAGTTTTAGGAGGTGCAAAAGAAAAAAATCAAGTAACACCTCCCTTGTGACATGTAATAGGTGTCAAATTCAAATGCTTCTCATTTGAATCTTCCCATTTTAATTTCAGCCCTCTCACACTATAAATAGAGGTGTTATGATCATGTAAATTCAAATTTGGAATTTGATGAAAAGTTACTCTACTCAAATTGAGAGAGAATTGTGTGAGACTTGTTCTCCTAATACTAGTCTTATCTTGTGAGTTTTGGGAGCTCCAAGTGGCGACATTCATGCACTTATCTTGGATCAATCACCTTTCAAGTGGCGTGTTCTTCCCTTCCATGTTTTCATACACATAATTCCTTTCTCGTTTCATCTTCCATTTCAATTTTCCACACCTATACTAGTCTTGTCTTTTACTATTACAATTTATTTTATACGATGACCATTTATTTTGTACTATGACCGTATTGGTTGAACCATTAATTTTAATTCAAACTGTTCAATAACTGAAAACATGTCTTCATAGTCTAGGTTATGAAAACATAAAAGTTAATAAATTATCTATTTTGATTAAAAAAAAGCAACTTAAGCACACGCAGGCCTATAGCGCGGCGGGCATGCTGGTTCGTAGACTAAAAAAAAAAGTTGTGTTTTGTTTGTTGGGTGTGCTCTGTCACTGTCACAACAGAATGATTTGAATTAAAAATAATGTTTCAACCAGTACGGTCATAGTACAAAATAAATGGTTATCGTACAAAATAAATTGTAATGGTACAAAATAAAATATAATCTTAGTAACTCCTGGTATCCCAGCGAAACTCCCACCGAAGCACTGTAGTATTGAAGATCTCTATATAACTCCTGGTATCCCACTATCACAATACTCCAGTAGGAAAGTTCTCTCAAGCTTCCTTGCACAACGTTGACATTGTTAATATTTATCCACATCTCTTAAGCATTGTCAAATTCTTCATCTTTTAATACAATGAGAATTTTGCTAAACCATAGGTTGTTTAGATCGGAGCTCTGATACCATGTAAGAAAATTGTATATAAGAAGATGGTAAGAAAAATAGAGATAATTTTATTCTCTTGTGTTTAGGAAATAAGTGTTTGGAAACTTTCTCTCTCCAAACTACAAGTTAATTATGTAGTGATCCACTTAGGATAATATCATTATCAAATTAATTGCGTATAATTTGATAATCATTATTTCCTAAATAATATTGGTCATAACTATCTTTAAGACTATGCATAACTAAAATACCACCTATCATAACAGTAAAATCTGAGTGGAGTTTCTCCAGTGAGGATTTCAGTAGGAATACTTGGTCTCCAAGAAAGGTTGTTAGTTGCACTGACAAAAACATGTCTTTCAAATGGAAGCCTATCGGAATGAAGTGGTTTGGCTCCATGATGAACATAAAGTTATAATAAACAGAGTTAGGAGTTTCTCCTTGTGAACATGATTTAAATCCATATTTGAAGATCTCTTTATAACTCCTGGTATCCACTGAAACACGATAGCATAAGTATTAATTTTCTTGTAGCAAACTTCTCTCAAGCTCCTTGCACAAAGTTGACATTGTTATCCACATCTCTTGAGCTTTGACAAATTTTTCATCTTTTAAAGCAATGAGAAATGTGTTAAACAATAGGTTGTTTAGATCGGTGCTCTGATACCATATAAGAAAATTGTATATAGGAAGATGGTAAGAAAAATGGAGATAATTTTATTCGTGTAGGAGATAAGTGTATGGACACTTTCACTCTCCAAATTACAAGCTAATTATGTAGTGATCAATTAATCTTGAGATTCTATCATTATCAAAATAATTATGTATAATTGCGTACAATAATTGTGTATAATTTGATAATCATTATTTCCTTAATAATATTGGTCATAACTATCTCTCACAACACTAAAATCTTAGGTTAAGTTTCTCGTGTGAGGATTTCTGTGGGAATTATTGGTCTCCAATAAAGGTTGTTAGTTGCGTCGACAAAAATATGTCCACTAATTATGTATGGACACTTACTCTTTCCAAATTACAAGCTAATTATGCAGTGATCCACTAATCATGGGATTCTATCATTATCAAATTAAATTGTGTACAATAATTGCATACAATAATTGTGTATAATTTTATAATCATTATTTCCTTAATAATATTGGTCATAACTATCTTTTAAGACTATGCATAATTGAATTACCTTGCACAAATAAAATCTTAGTGGAGTTTCTTCTGCGAGGATTTTTGTGGAAATTAGTGGTGTCCAAGAAAGGTTGTTGGTTGCGCTAGCAAAAACATGTCTTTCAAATGGAAGTCTATCGAAATTTAGTGGTTTGCCCCCATGATGAACATAGTCATACAAATTATAATAAACAGAGTTAGGAGTTTTTCCTTGTGACCATGGTTTAAATCCATGTTTGAAGATCTCTTTATAACTCCTGGTATCCCACCAAAACACTGTAGCGTCAATATCATTGTACAATGTTGACATTGTTTTCATTAATCCACATCTCTTGAGATTTGACAAATTCTTCATCTTTAAAGGAAATGAGAATTGTGTTAAACCAGAGGTTGTTTAGATCGGTGCTCTGATCCCATACAAGAAAATTGTATAGAATAATATGATAAGACTATGCATAACTGAAATATCACCTATAACACAAATCTCACAACACTAAAATCTTAGTTGAGTTTCTCGTGTGAGGATTTTTGTGGGAATTCTTAGTCCCCAAGAAAGGTGGTTAGTTGCGTCGACAAAAATATGTCTTTCAAGTGGAAGCCTATCATAATTAATTGGTTTTGTCTCCATGATGAACATAATCATACAAGTTATAATAAACAGAGTTAGGAGTTTCTCCTTGTGACCATGATTTAAAACCATATTTGGATATCTCTTTATAACTTCCAGTATCCCATCGAAACACTGTAGCATCAGTATCAATCCTCCTGAGTTTCTCCTTGTGACCATGATTTAAAACCATATTTGGATATCTCTTTATAACTTCCAGTATCCCATCGAAACACTGTAGCATCAGTATCAATCCTCCTGGAGGAAACTTCTGTCAAGCTTCCATGCACACAAAGTTGACATTGTTTATATCAATCCACATCTCTTGAGCTTTGAGCTTTGACAAATTCTTCATCTTTTAAGGAAATGCATATAAGAAGATTGTAAGAAAAATGGAGATAATTTTATTCTCTTGTGTAGGAAATAAGTGTATGAAGACTTTCTCTCTGCACATTATAAGCTAATTATGTAGTGATCCACTAATCATGGCATTCTATCATTGTCACATTAATTGCGTACAATAATTACACGTGTAATTTGATAATCATTATTTCCTTAATATTCTTGGTCATAACTATCTTTTAAGACTATGCATAACTGAAATACCGTTTTTTGAATAAGAGTAAGAAAATTGAAGATTATGTACACATCACTCTCTATATAGGAAATATATAAATATATACCACCAATAGTAGATTCACGAATCATGGGATTCTATCATTATTAAATTAATTACGTATAATTGCGTACAATAAGTACAATAATTACGTAAACATATAATAATTGCATACAATATTGTACAATAAAATTTTATTTTTTATACTATCTCAATAAAACTTGCACTAATTTATTAATTTAATACTAAAATTTATAAATATTTTTAAAAACTCAAAAAGTTGCATACTCTTGAAAGATAGATTAATGTGCATAACTGAAATACGTCTATTACTATCATTTATTATTATTATTATTAATGTGTATTTTTGTTTTTTTATTAATATTATGTATTCAATTTTTTATTTTTATCATTATTGTGTATCTACATTTTGTAGTTTTGTTATTAATGTATATTTTTATTTTTTATTATGTATCCATATTTTTTATTTCTATCTTTATTATGTCTCTATATTTTTATTTTTTTTATTATTATATACGTATTTATATTTATTAAAATGAATTATAAATTCATACTCAAACATTATAATTCATCATAAATTTATATGTTTTTATATTTTTTTAAATATCAAATTGTATATCTGTATTTTTTAGTTTTATCATTATCACGTGGTATTTATATTTATTAAAATGAACTAGAAATTCATATTGTAATATTTTAATTCATCGTAAACTTATGTGTATCTGTATTTTTTAAAATATTAACATGTGTATTCGTATTTTTTTTATTTTTATCATTATTGTATATCCACATTTTTTTATTTTTATCACTACCATATGTGTATTTTTGTTTATTAAAAACAACTATAATACATAATATACAATTTATTTTTATCATTGTTTTAATTCTATTTTGAATTTGTTTTTTTTAATGAAATGAATGGTAATTTAAAATAAAATTGGATGCATATCATAGGTTCTAAGGTGTAGGAATTTACCTAATAATATAAAAATAATGAATGCAACAATATATTGAGAGTGATTTATTTTGGTTAATTAAGAGTATAATTGATTATTAGAGAGAGGAGAAAGATAAAGGGGATTAAGAAGGAGAGTGAGAAGGAAGTTACATTTGATTTTTAGATAATGGAATTAAAAAAAAAAAGAGTGAATACCAAAAAATGGAAAAGACAACCGTGTCCAAAATAATAATAAAATAACAAAATAACTAAAATAAATTAATAAAATAAAATATTAATAAAGATAAAAATAGAAACAAATTTGTATACACCAAAAATTTATAATGGAAAATTCTCTTTATATATACTAGTGGAAACACAGCGCAACGCCGGTGTATTCGCATCTTCCTCTTTTACTTAACTTTCTCAATAATAGAAATTTAACATACATAAATAATTTTGAATAAGTCGAAATTGAAAAGCAAAAAATGGAGTGCTCTCTCTTTGATATGTGAGATTTGGTGTGGAAATGTGTGAGAATATGATATCTATTTCTTCATATTGTTGTTGCCTTAAAATAAGAAATTAAAGAAAGAGTGGAGGAATCATATAAAAACTGTACATTAATATTAATTTAAAAGGTTAAAAATAATTTTATTTTTTGAGTAATTTATATAAAATGAGAAAATACTCCATTGTATTAATAAAATAAGATATATTAAATAAGAAAATAAGATATATTAAATAAGAGTAGAATGAATAATTAAAAAAACAATTATAATAAAAAAATATCTCTGCATGTATATATATATAGATAAATCATACATGGCGCTGCCGCAAGAGTACTAGTTTGTTAATTAGTTTAATATTTAGTTAAAAATAATAATTTGATATTTGACTTATGATAGCAGTGCAATGCAACTAAAGTTAAAAAGAAAGTTGAGACAAGATCCAATGAGTGAAGAGAGTTCAATATACATTTTTTTTATTCTATCTTAATTGGTTAACTTGTACTTGAACTATTAAAACTTCTAATATTTAATATTAATTATAAAAAGACTTTTTCTTTAGTAATTACAATGTTTTAATTTAAAAAAAATGAAAAGAACAAGCAATGATGTAGAGCCACGTGTGAAGCCACGTAACATATTTATCCGCGGATAAGCGATGGCGGAGAGGTGTGTGGAAGTTCGAAAACTGAAGAGTGAAGAGACACAACAATGGCCAACGTTTCAATTCCACTCCCTCGAAACGGTTTCTGCATACCCAGTTACACAACCAAACGCCCATCTTTCACCCCTTCACTCAGAATTTCTTGCTCTGGTCTAACTCTTCCTCTCTTATTTTCTTTTATTATACGATTTAAATAACGCTTAGCTTAGCAATTTGCTAAATGTGTTGTCTAAATTACAGTTTTACCTCTTGATCTCCGCATGAAAGTTAGAATGATTACCGTGTTTTGTAGGAGTAGCTGAGTTAGATGGATCTCATCAAAATAAGGGAGGTTTGTTTAGTTTCAATGGAATGAAGGGCGTGGCCTGTGGTATTCTCGCAGCTTGTGCTGTTACTTCTGCTGCATTTCCCGTTACTGCTGCTACCCAGGTTCAAACTGTGTTTAAATTTTAACAGTTATAGAAAAACTTTAATTTAATTCTCTACATTGTATTTCCTAGGAATCTTATTTAATTTTTCCTACTTATTTTTATCTATGGAGATATATAAAAATATCATATCATTAATAGATTGCTAGGTTCTACAGTTTGTCTGACTTGGTTGTAGTCATGTAAACTGCATATGTAAACATAAGCTGTTGCAATTGATGTGCTTTTGAATTCCTATTTTACACTTTTAAGCTCCCATTTGCTCTCAGAAGCTAATATCCCCAGTGAGGAAATTTCATGGATGAGTTTTCCTTTGCTGATAGATTAGCTAACAAAAGTTAAAGGAGACCCTTGTTTGAAAGGAGAGTACTAAAAGCAGGTTTAATATGCAAGATAGGTACTGAAATTGTTGGGTGCTTTGTGGAAGGAATAGCAAGTAGGTAGTTGAAACAGATTTTATTGTGAAGGGGTCGACTAAGGTTGACAAAGATCACGTGGTTTTTCATTACATATTTTTTGATTCTTTCCATGCTAACATGATATCAGCATATCTGTTGTTACAGGCTGATAAGGTAGCTTTTCTTAGGTTACAACATACCATAAGAATGATGGTAGTTTTGAGGATGCAAAATGTAATTCTTAAATTCAGTTCAAAGCAACAAGTATCTTCAAATTTCAATTCTCAGGTTTTGACTTGTTATAGGACACTTGAGGGTTCCCCCTATAAGTGGGTTTTGAATAGAATGCATATTGCAAATTCGGTTCAAAATGGACACTTCTCAGAAACATTTCTTTCATTGTTAATTCTGATGTTCTTTTCGATAAATCCTAAGAGCCTATAGATGTCCTTCACACCCTGGTCAGATATTTTCCCTTGAGGCTAACTGTGCATCTTTCAATAATATATTATTATTTTCTTCTGTTAAAATGTTCAAATTAATGAGTTTTGGCAGCGTATCATGTCAGCTATAAATGTTAATGGAAGTTTAAATTTGTGAAAGACAAATGTGATTTAAACATCTCTTCAAAAGAAGCATTTGAGGAGAGAATGCAACTCCTATATGTTTTCTATGCAGAGACTTCCCCCCTTGTCGACTGAGCCTAATCGATGTGAGCGTGCATTTATTGGCAACACAATTGGTCAGGCAAATGGTGTATATGATAAACCGTTAGACCTCCGGCAATGTGATTTCACAAATGAAAAATCCAACCTGAAGGGGAAGTCCCTCTCTGCAGCACTCGTGTCAGATGCTAAGTTTGATGGTGCTGACATGACAGAAGTTATAATGTCAAAGGCTTATGCTGTTGGTGGCAGCTTTAAAGGTAACATTTTTTCACTAGTGCAAAATCAGCTGAATGTTAGATTAGTTTGTCACTTCGTCAGCCTTTAGGGACCACCAAATACATGTTCTTCAACATATCTGTTGTGTTTTTGTTGTTGTTGAGAGCAGTAGTCTACTAAGCCTGAATGGCAGAAAGAGATAAAACTACCTTCATATTATTCATCTTTCACAAAACTGGTTTACAAATAAATGAACATGACGAGCCTTTGGATATTTTATAGAACATAGTTCCAAATTATATGTCAACATGCAAGTTGTGATTTGTTCTGTTTTCCACATAGACAAAGCAATGATCCAGGGATATTTTACAGGGGTGGACTTCTCAAATGCAGTGTTGGACCGTGTGAACTTCGAGAAAGCTGATCTTGAAGGAGCTGTATTTAGGAACACAGTATTGTCGGGCTCCACCTTCGATGGTGCTAACCTGGACAAGGCAGTTTTTGAGGACACTATTATTGGTTATATTGATCTCCAGAAACTATGCACAAATAAGTCCATTGGTGATGAAGGGAGAGCTGAACTAGGATGTCGATGAAAATAAAAGTCTGCATTGTCTTTATCAATACGCTGCCATGCCATGACGTAACAAATATTTTGTTGAGAGTAGCCACTGGATTAACGCTACGTCCGAAAGAAAATTGAATTATTTGCTTTTCTTGCATGATGTTGCATAATTTGTAGAATTCCTCGTGATTTTAACTTACAAATTGAAGACCATGGTATATTTAATCATTTAACACGTATTTGGTTTTTGTAATATCTAGTTTATTCTTTACAAAATCAGGGCATTTCATAGTATATGGATACAAACTTAATCTTATGAGTATGTTTAATTAGGTTTAAAATTCACATGTTAGCTTCTAAAGGTACAACAATAATTTATTTAAATTGTGGTATGATATGAGATTGACTAAAATGGATGAAAAATCTAACAAGGCTGGTGTCTTGCACTAGTCCATGGGTTTTGGAATGTGTACCATCTGGGCACATGATGGGACTGTTTCTTCCTGCACCTCCATATCTTCTTTTGCCACCTCCATACATAATATGAAAATACATACATTTTTATCTTTCTTGTGTCACCTTCGTAGATTAGTTTATGGATTCGTAGACTTCTGGATTATATAATCCGGAAGCTAAATAAGACTTCTGGATTATGTATTCCGAAAAGTAATCATGCATCTGAAAAAAGGCTTCTGGATTATGTAATCCGGAAGCTAATTACAAAATTGAAAAATGACTTCCAAATTATGTAATCTAAAATATTATAGAGGGGTATTTTTGGAAATTTGAAAATTTATGGAGGTGAGAGAAGAAGGTATGGAGGTGCAGGAAGGAACAGTCCATGATGGGCGTTATTGTGATCTTCCATCATCATGTCTCCCAATGTTGCCAACGATTTGTAAGAATGATTAATTGTGAGTTTACAAATTTATTTTTGTTATTAAAAAATATTTAAATAATAAATTATGATTTTTTTTTATGTAGGTTTGAATTAATTAAATTTTTTTAATATACAATAATTATAATTACTTATATTTTATAATAAAAAATTAAAAAATAATAGAAAATATTTTTTTGTTAAATTTAAATAAATTTATTAAATATATTAAAATTTATGAAAATAATATTTATTATTATATTCATTTGTTATTTTATATAACTATATATGTTTGTTGATATTATAATTTTATTTTTCTATTTTATTATTTTTATTATTTATAATTATATGTTTTTATTAATATTATAATTAAATATTTTTTAAATTATTAAATAAATTTATGTAATATTTAATTTTGTATTTTTTAATAAAATACATTTACAAGGGTATTTTTGGTAAAATACAAAAATTCTACATTATGAATTATCACAAATTTCTTTATTTGTGTGAAGAATGAAAAAAAGACTTTCACCCTCTCCCCATCCACTCCCCCGCTCTCAAAATCATTGAATCAAACACAAAAAAACACTCACTCTCAAAATCATTGAAACAAACATAAAAAACACTCACTCTCCCCTCCCTCTCCCTCCTCATACTTGGAAACAAACACATCCGGTGTGTTTGTTTCCAAGTATGAGGAAGGAGTGAGAGTGTTTTTTGTGTTTGTTTCCATGGTTTTGAGAGTGGGGGAGTGGATGGGGGAGAGGGTTGAGGGTTTTTTTCATTCTTCATAAAATGAAGAGATTGGTGGAGATTTATGTAGGATTGTTATATTTTACCAAAAATACCCTTGTGCATGTATTTTATTACAATATACAAAATTAAATATTACATAAATTTATTTATAATTTCAATAATACTTAAGTATATTATTAATAACAACATACAATTATAAATAATGAAATAATAAAATAATAAAATAAAATAAAAATTATAATATTAGCAAAATATATATAGTTATATAAAATAACAAATATTATTTTCATAAACTTTAATAATTATTTCAATTTAACACAAAAATATTTTCTATTATATTTTTTAATTTTTATTAAAAAATATAAGTAATTATGAATATTATATATTAGTAAAAATTAATTAATTCAAACCTACACACAAAAAGAATTATAATTTATTATTCAAATATTTTTTAATAACAAGGATAAATTTGTAAACTTACAATAAACCATCTTCACAAATCCACTTTATCATCCCTCAATCCAAACAATCTCACATATCTTCACACATCCTCTTTAATCCTCACAAATTCACTCCTCCCCCTCTCCACAAATCTCCTAATAGAGAAATGGCATGATGCGCATACTAATTTAAGATAATTTAAGGTATATTCAGAGTTTGACACAATGGATAACTTGATTATTGTCTTATTAGAGACAAATGAAAAAATTATTATCTCAAACTATTTTATTATAATTAATAATTAAAATTTGATTTTAAGTATTAATGGTTTAAGTTATAATATTACATTATATTTGTATAATTTAAATAATATAATATAGAAAAAAATAATTTAAAAAAATAATAATTTAAAACAAAACAAGAAGTGGGTAACACTCCTCATTCCCTGTGGTTCGCCCAGTTGACAGGACGGGATATAGCATGTTGTCAAACTAAAAATATTATTTGTCCTATTAAATTAGTGCCGATTTAATATCCTATTATTGAATGGTAACGGTGGAATCTCAACATTTTTTAAAATACTTCGAGATCTATTACAAAAGTTAATTATAAGTCAAAGCCTTAGCATATATGTGAAAAATATTTAACTTCATACAAATATATAATATAAAAAAGAATATTAAAAAATATATTATTTTATTACACTATAAGAAAGTTATTAAATAAAAACTAATTTAGGAGACAAAAAAAAAATTAGTTGTTATATTGACTAAATTATATATTATTTTAGAGACTAAAAAAATTATTGGTATCTATATTAGTTTATATTATTGATTATTGATAAATAGTTCCTAAATTGATTTCTAATTAGCTACTAATTTTAGAATCTAATATTTGTAAAGGTTTCTAACATTTTGTAATAGAATAATGTTTTCTCACAAAGGATACTTGTTGAGCACAATGGAAGGCACCAACAAAAGAAATGGAAAGGGATTTGTGGAAGGAATCGTTGTGAAGGTATTGAAAGAATTGATAGAAGAATTTATATGAATTTAAGATAAAGCACTCCCTCAAGTGCTTCTACAACGCTTCGAGAATCAAAACAATCTATTCTTATGACGAAAACACAACAACATCCACAAACACAAAGCACACATGGGAAATTAGGATAAAATTAAAATTAGAGAAAGAGAAAGAGTAGAGAACTTGATCTTATGCAAAGGGAGTGAGAGTGTTGAACCTAAACTTAGGCAGAGGCAGGGAGAGCAGGAAGATGTAAGCGGGACACATACATGAGAGCAGGAAGGTGTGACAAAAAAACATGAGAGTTTTGGTAGAGATAGTGTTGGTGAAGGAAATGCAACATGAGTTAGGAAGAAAAAAAAATCCTTAAAAAACTTACTATGACAGGTATCAAGTCAACATATATAAAATATATTTATTATGATGATTTTTTTTATATCTGATATAATAAATTCTTTTATAATTATCATTGTGTCATCGTTTTACTTACTATGACAAGTGTAATAGAACCGTCATAATAAGTCATCATTAAATATATTTTTTTACTAGTGCTATTGAGTCAACTTCTAATCTTATATTAAGAGTGTGAGGTACTAAATATGAAGAAAATCCTAAAAATTATATATTGTTTAAATATATAACTAATTAAATAAAGTATATAAATAAGTCTGTGTGTTGAAGATTCAATGCTAAAAAAAATACTAAAGCATAAAATATAATTCACTTTTTAATAACAATTTCTTAATAATCATCTTTAAAAAGGTGTGGTGGCAGTTTTGAAAATTTAAAGTCACTTTTAATAATGATTTATTGTCAAGCATCTTTAAAAATAAAGAAATAATAATAATTATAAAAGAATCATTGTTGAAAAAAGGCGATAACATTTTTTAATTAATTTAATGTTGAAACACTTTTTAGTGATAGTTTTAGGTTATTTGTCGCTGAAAATACAATTACGCCAATTTATATTTAATTTAATAATGAAATAACATACTTTTGATGACAATTAGAATCATCATCATCATATGTAGAAATAATGGTAGTTATATAAATAAATGTTGTAAAAAATCTTATTAAATCTTGAGGAGAAAAGTTTTTCTTTCACTTTTTTCTATTAGTTTCTTCGTGCACAATTTTAAAGTTCTTTGAGGTCTAGTGTGTCACCACCATTCATTGTCTTTGTTGTGTCAGTGTTGTTTTGTCTCAACAAGAAGAGAAAGAGTTGTGTCGTCAATGTTGTGTTGCTAATGCTATTCTTGTTAATGCAAATTGTTGCCAACGGTTGTAACTTCACAAGAAGAAGAAAAGCGATTCTGTTTTCACAAAATGAAAAACAATAATACCTTCATAAGAAGAAAAACAATTGTAGCTCCATGAAAAAAAAGAACAATAAACATGTTATTGCGGTGAGAAAAATAAGTTTTACTACGTAATTACAATAACTTTTTTATTATCTCAACAAAATGATGATGATCTCCTTACAATTATCATTTTATATTAAAAGAAATGACAAATGGAATCGTTATCACATATTTTAATTTTAACACGGTTTATCGTCATCATAAACCATTTTCAAAGTTAAAAAAAAAAAAACCTGTGTTTTCAAATTATTTTTATAGAATGGGAAAAACATAAACCCACTTTTTTTAGATCTTTTTCAACATTTCAGAGTTGTCATGCTACCTGTGATGGAGAACGGGGTTCCTTAAAAGAACACATGCAATCATCTCATAATCATAAGTTTGTTTATGTCACTGCACTCATACCGTTTCAAGCAGGAGGTAATTTAAACCGTTCATCCATTTTAAGGTTTTTTCTCTGCGAAGTTTCGAGAGCTCGTACGTGAGTTACTTATGGTGATCCCTTAAATGTTTGGTTCATCGTCAATGTTTCTTCAATGCTGACCCTGTGTCCGTGTTGCCACACTTTAAAATGGTTTGGACTCACATCAGAAGTTCAAGGCATGCAAACAAATTAAAGCATGCAGCTACGCCATACTTATTAGTTTTCAAGCTTTAAACCAGAGATTATAACATTAATTAGTTAATTAGGAAGCACTGTATCTTATAATTCTCATGTATCATGTAAATTATACTTAAACAAAGGAGTGGAAATTAATAAGCACCTACTTTCTCCTTTTGTTTATTTAGTTTTTAACTTTATGGTAGTGAGGTTAAGCCAATAATATTTAGAAATAAAATTACCAAAATTTTAAACTTTTGAAATTTATATTATTGAATAAATGTTTAAAGATAAATTTATTCATGATTTTAAACTGTAAAAGTAAAGCAGAAGGGAAACATTATATCCATAAATTCTATTGTTAATTGTTATACTTTATAATTTCAAAATAAAAACTTTTTTTTCATAACAATGTGATAAAAAATAAAGGAAATATAAGATAAAAAAATGACTATGTCATTGTAGTTGAAAGTAATAATCAGGGGGAACAATTTATAAGAAAGGGGAAGTAGGAGAAAGAGAGAAAAACATATTTCAAATACTGCTAAAATCATCTTTTCTAAAATTAAATGTGTTGGTTAAGTCGATAAATTTCAACAATGGAGGAAGGGGTGAGCGGGAAGAACTTTTGTTTGGATCAGGATATGTGAGGGCGTAGGGCGTAGACACAAATAGACATTTACGTTGCTACCCTTCCATCAATTCTAATATTAAACAATGTGGGCATCAATGAGTTTTAGGGTTCTTTATTACAGTGCCTGGTGCAACACTTTCCTTCTTCTTCCC
>Ga0123342_1004888_pt1 | contig 20039 bp, 13 predicted proteins | sample Turbeawhitnodule_FD_89960 | JGI IMG/M metagenome (GOLD analysis project Ga0123342, IMG submission 89960) | Root nodule microbial communities of legume samples collected from Mexico - Turtle bean Mexico white nodule | ecosystem: Host-associated > Plants > Roots > Nodule | place: Mexico: Nepantla... | reverse complement strand
TCAAAAACAGTTTTCAACCTTTCTAAAAACACCTAAGTATAAAACAATCGGTTGTTTCGACAAAACAACAGGTTGTTTTTCACTTAGTTTGAAAAACACTTTCAATTAAAAGGTTTGAGAATGTTTATGCTTTGGATTCAATCAAGAGTGGATTTAACACAGATAGTCTACCCTAGATCCTATTCTCAAACACATCAGCAACAACAAGCACATTCTGCCTTCCATCAACCTTCAAAGGGTTTGGATTCTTCAAAGCTTGAACACACTTGATTCAACACAAGAGTAGTGGAGAAGCTTGGATTACCCACTATCTCTCATACAAAGCCTTATAAATTACAATGGCTTAGTGAAGAGGGTGAAATAATAGTTAATAAACAAGTTCTCATAACATTTGTCATTGGAAAATATAAAGATGAAGTTTTATGTGATGTGCCAATGGAAGCCACACATGTGCTTTTGGGAAGACCTTTGCAATATGATAGAAATATGCCATACCGATAAAACTTCTTTCAACTTCCAAGGGCACAAAATTATGTTAAAACCTCTCTCTCCAAAAGAGGTTAATGAGGATCAAATAAAAATAAAAATGAAAAGATAAAATGAAAAAGATAAAGAAAGAAAAGATAAAACGGGTATTAATACCTCAGCTCATGCAGTAAAAACAATCATGTTGACCCGTACAAAAATACAAGTTGGACCTCCAAGGTGTTCTTCTTCCTTATTTTTTTTCATTTCCAAATCATTATAAATACTTGACATCTTTGATAAAGAAGTTTAGGGATGATATTCAAAAACCTTATAGGGGTTCACACCTTCTAAAAGAATTTTCACAAACAAATCATTTCCTTTCTAAACATTCTCTACAAACATGGCCTATATCTAGAATTAAATAATGTGAACTCCCAAAGCTTCATGAACATAAGTCTGATTAACAATCCACTACTAGAAATGTTTTTATCTATCTTGTGAACAAATTAAATATGTTATTTTCAGGAGTTCTAAATTCGAGGTTGAATTCTTTCCAACTTGGGGGGGCATGATACAACCAAATTAGACGAGGAGATAACCAAGGACACAACATACACTTCACAATTAAGTCATTCGTCTCAGCATCCAAGACAAAACCCCACCAAACTTCAGAAGAACCTCAACATAAGAAGAACTGGACATAAGCTAGAGCATCAAATGTTCTTTCTTCTGGTCTTTTTAAAAAACAAGTTTATGTAAATAAATTTGGCTCACTTTGGGGGTCCAAATAGAATAATAAGCTAGAGTATGATGCACTTAGTATATTTTGGGCATGTGTCAAAGCCGACTTTTCATGACAATGCACATAGGATTAGAGTTTTTAACCTAGTTTCTATAAGATGTAGGCTAGTTTGGGAGACACTCCACTTTGACCTACCTTCTATAAGGTTTTTAACCTTACTCTCCAAGACATTATCTCCTATAAATAGAGTGTCTTGCCTCGTGTATTTCACACATTGAATTTTGAAATAGTAAAGAAACTTTGCATGAGTGTTTAGTGAGACATGAGTGTTTTTGTTTGTGGATCTTATCTTGAGTGTGTGCGCATATCAAGTGGCGACTCTTCGCCACTCATCTTGGAGTAGCCCATCCTCCAAGTGGTGTGATTCTTTGCCCATTTCTCCATAAGTTTTCTCATCCTTTCATCCTTTTCTCTTTTGTGTTCTTCTTTTGCACCACCTTTCATATCTCTTTTATATTTTCATGTCCTTTAATTCCAGTCTTTACCTTGTTATCTTCATCATTATCTTCATTTAATTCCGCAAGATATCTTCATCATATTTACCATATTGTGTTTTTTTCTTTATCCCCTAAAAGTGAACCTTCACACTTACTTAACCACTTGGTTAAGTTCGTTTCCAGTGAGAATCTTCTTTGGATTTCTCATCATAATTATTAATCTCAAAAAGTTTAAACAAAAGTGAAACCTTTAAAGTGTGTCAATCTAAAATCAACTCACATCAATCTCTAAAAAACTAATTGAGATCAATTTAGAATCTAAAATATTAGTAGTTAAAACCTTGGTAACTAATTTAGATATTAATTTTAAAATTATTTTATAAATTTTTATTAATAATAGAAATCACTTTAGATACTAATAATTTTTTAATCTCTAAAATAATATCTAATTTTATTAATGTAGTGACTAATTATTTTTTTACTCTAAATTTAATTGCTATTTAATGAATTTTTAAATAAATCCATCAAATTAAAAAAAGTTATTTAAAACATATTACACTAACATTAACTTCTGTTAATTGTTTAAAAACTTTATACTATATTCCGAGGATATTATAAATATTTTAAAAATAATGCAAAATTATAGAATTTCATAAATTCTCAAATATATTTATGTAATTGACTTTTAAAGTTAACAAAAGAGAATCAAAAGGCAGTGCCATCTTATCATTTGGGTTGCAGAGGTAGTCACATGATCATGTGAAAGTGTTAAATTTCATTTGAAACAAGAAATCACGAGAGTTGCAGTAAAGTAATTTAGAATTAAAAGAAAAGTAAGTGAAAAGTGGCAAGAAGTCACGTGACTCTGCCTTACTATCCTTGGTAGAACACTTTCCGGAAAACAATGACGTTTTTTTGGTTAGATAGTTTTTTCTAAGTATATTATGAAATTGAGTTTTTCAATTTTGTTGCATTTATATTTTTTTCCAATTAAATTCATGGTAATTAATAAGTGTGTTTCGTATATTATAATATAAGTATATGTTTCGTAAAATATATTTTTAATATTTTTAATTTTGAATATAGTTAATATTTTATAAAACGGATGGACCATAAATATATAATGAATAATTCAACTTAATCCCATTTAAATTACAGAAAAAAAGTATAACTGAGTTTTATTTAGGTTAAAAAAAATTGAACCTATTATATAACTTTATTGGAGTAATTCATCATGCAAAAACTATTTTAACAACTCAAAATTTACAAACAAAGCCTGGATTCTATTTATACTTGCTATGCAAATTACTTAATAATTCTTTACTGATAAATAGTTGTCTCAAAATCGAAATAATTAGTTCAATTAATTATAGGCTTGCACCAAGTACTTTTTGACCAACAATAAGAGACATAATTGAAGTAAGTATACAAAATTTCTTAATTAAGTATTTTCTATGTACACGATTAAATATTAAGTATAGATCAAGACATGTGTGAGTTCAACAATATTTTTTTAAATTTTATAATGATTTTAATAAAATATTTTTTTATTACTTTAACAGCATCTCATCTTAAAACTAATATTAAATTTACATATTAAAGTTGATGATTACTAGAATATTTTATGATATTTGAGATGGAATTGAGGTTTTGTACCATGCGTGCAACATATCTCTCTCATCGTGCTTTGATGACAATCATGAATACTAATCATTGTAAGAAATTAATATATAGCCTGAAAGGTTTCATCTAATGATACACTATGTTTATTAATAATATTTATTTATAATATCAATATTTATAGAGTTTAATGGATCAGATGAGGAGATTTTGCACTAAAAAGTCTTTGATTCCTTAAGTAGACATATAGAAAAGAATTGAGACCTAACTTAGAAAAGAATACCTAATTTAGGAGATGTAGATTTAATAAGTATCGATTAAATTTTGAGTAAATTTATATATAAAAAATCTTAATATATTACATTAAACTCAAATAATTTGTATTAATTTTTCTCTTTATATATAACTCACGTAATTATGTACTTGAATTTCTAGTACATAAAGTGGGATGCAGTTATTATTGATTAGCTAGTGTAATAATTAAAAAGAAAATTAATTTTTGATAAAAAATAGAAGTTATAATAATATAAAACAAAGTTTGTGAATGTCCCAAAAGTATAAATTTCTAAAATGGTGAGTTTTGATTGTTACAGAGTGAACTTTAAGTCTAACTCAACCCCATAAAACCGACTCATAGGATTGAGGTTTGCACCCACTTATATAAAATGAAAGGCTCTAATCTCTAGTCGATGTGGGATCTCCAACATTGATGTTAGGGTTTCACATGTCAAAATTATTGCTTAAAAAAAATCTTAGTTTATAATTTTAAAATTTGAACAAATTGATGGTCTAATTAATCTATATTTTTTTTTTGTTTTTGTTGGAGTTAACCATATTATTGAGTTCATACTTGTATTCATCCTTTGTTATACATGAATATAGTTAAATAAGATATTAATGATTCATTATTTTATATTGTTTGTGTGGGACGAATGAGGAAATAACAAGTCATTTGTTTTTTGGTTGTAGAATTGTTTGGCTAGTTTGAAATCTTTACTTCGAGTGGTTATGGCTGAGCTCGGTTGTTCATCACACTTCTATCTCACATTTCTTGTAGTTTAATATGTTGGGTTGGGCTCACTTCCTATGTGAAAGCTCAGTTCAATATTAACCTTAGGGTTTTTTCGAACAGAGAGACAATCATTAGCAGAAAAGAGCATAGAGAAAGTTTCGCTCAGCAACTTTCGGCAGCCACTGACGCTTTGTTCACCGTTAGACCGGGCTGAAATTTTGTCAACAGGTTAATACTTGATGTGAATTCAATCTGACCATTCGAATCTTGCAGAAGTTGTTTGAGCAAAGAGAAATTCATCTCACACTGCAGCAGCGTTCTCAGCGTTTCTATTGAGGACGAAAATTTTCGAATTGTTGCTGTTGTTTCGTCCGCCGTTGGATCGGGCTGAAAGTTTGTCAGCAGGTTCATACCTTGTGGTTCTTCAATTGGACCGTTCGGATTGTTCAAAAGTCACCGGAACAGTGACATATAGGCCGCGTACGGTAGCTGCAGTTTTGTGAATTTTTTAGGTTTCTTGTTCTCTATTTCATCACTGTTATATTGCTATTTGGCTGGTTATTGAGCACAATTTGTGTTGTGATTTGAGACTTTCTTGTAACCATAACTTTGATCATAGTGAAGGTTGATTGAGTGTTGGTGCCCGTGGTTTTTACTTCTCACATTGAGAGGTTTTCCACGTTAATTTATGTGTCTTCTTAAAGTGTGTTTTTTGTTGTTGTCATTAGTTGTTATTGCTCTTCACAGATTCTTGCAAGTTGAAAACATTATTATCCGTTGCTTATTGCTCTTGTTGAGTTATTATTTTTATTGGATTGAATTTCCCATCATAATATATTATTTTTATTATGGAGTGATTGTGATGGGAAATTCAACACAATAAAAAATAATATCTCAAAAGAGCAATAATCAGCGGATAATAATTTCTCCAACTTGAAAGAATATGTGAGGAGCAATAACAAATAATGACAGCAACAAAAAACACACTTCAGGAAGACACAAAAATTTAAATTTTAACATGAAAACGTAAACCACGGGCATAAGTCAGTCAATCAAACTCTACTATGATCAAAGATATGGTTACAAGAGAGTCTCAAATCACAACACAAATTGTGCTCAATAACCAGTCAAATAGCAATACAATAGAGAACAAAAAACCTGTAAAATTCACAAAACTGCAGATACCACGAGATATGAATATGCTGACAAAACTTCAGCCCAATCCAACGGTGGACAAAACAGCAGCAACAATCCAAAAAATTTCATCTTCAATAGAAACACTGAGGACACTGCTGCAGCGTGAGATGAATTTCTCTCTGCTCAAATAAATTCTGCACGGTCAGATTGAAGTCACACAAAGTATGAATCGTCTGACAAAGTTTCAGCCCGATCCAACGGTGGAGGCCTGAAGTTGCTGAGTGAAACTTTCTCTCTTTACTCTTTTCTCTCTCTGTCTTTTCTGCAGACGTCTGTCTCTCTGTTCGAAAAAAAATCCTAAGGCTCCGTTTGTTTTTGGGAGCAGAAAGGAGATGATTTACTGTTTGTGGAAAAACGAGGTATTAAATAATATAGTTTAGGTTAGTTTTTTTTATTTTAAACTAAAATTATTATTATTTTTATTTAAAATAAGATTATAATTCAAATATAATTAAAACTGTAAAAAAATATTTATTATAAAATAACATAATTAATTATTTATAAGAATAAATATAAATAATAATAATAAATATATTTTTTTAAATAAAAAAAAATATAATAATTATATTAATTATAAAAAATAAAGATAAAAATAATAAAGTTATTTAATTTATAAATAAATCAATCCAATTAATTTTTAATAATTTTTAAATATAAAAGTAAATTTGTAAATGTATAATTTTATCAATTAAAAAATATAATTTCAATCACATCTATCTCTTCACTCACAAACTTTCATAAACTTTCTACTCTATTTAACTTAATCCAAACAACCTCACTTTCTTTACACTTTTCCTTCAAATCATCTCAAATTCACTCCCTCCTTTCCACTCTCTAATCCAAACAAAGCCTAAAGGTTAATATTTGACTGAGTCTCCACATAAGAAGTGAGCCCAACCCAACAGATTGATTATTTTGAAATTTTCTTCATGGTTCAACTAAAGGCATGATGATCTTGAGTAATCTCTAACGTTCTTTCTGCTTGTTTTTTCCTTTTTTGACTAGTGTTTAGATCCCCCTGTTTGTATGTATTCGATTTAATATAAGTGATTTATTTAGGGTGGTCGGACTGCATTTGTTCTAGTAGGAAGTTAATGACAAGCTTCTAGAATGAGGAGTTGTTCGTTTTTGTGCGATTTTGTACTTGGGTTGAATCACCACTAAAATGATTCTTATTTTATTTGTATTGCTGATAAAAAAATAATTCGTTATTTGATTTAAAAATTATTTTATTTTAAAACAATTTGTGTTATAATCAATAATAATAAGATTGTCTAAAAATTTTATAATTAATTTTCAAGTCTCTTATCTTTGATTGTATTGATGAGAGTGAAATTAGTATGTCATTTAAGAGTATCAATTGCTTTGTAGTAACTCTCTCCCCGTCAAGCCTCTCAATTGTGTATTTTTTAAAATATTTCAAAAACTTTCAAAATTTATATAAAAATATACATAAACTTATTTTTTATATATAAAATTTGTAGGAAAATTATATTAAATATTAAAAAATTTAATAGCCACTAACTTCACAAAATAATATTAACTGAACTCTCATCCTAGAAAACAAACTTTTCCTTAAAAAAATTATCAGTAGTATTTTCTTAGTGACAACCAAGTCAGCTTTAAGAGAACACACTCAACAGATCATGTGGATTGTGGCATTTTTGCTTTCTTCAAAATAGCAACAATGGCCTACTGGCCATAACTCTTGCCTCATGCAGAATAATGCAAATAAAATATGTTCTTTTATTTGGTTTTTCATTTTTGTATATATTTCATTAGAAGATATATAAACTAAATGCAGCATCCAGTTTAATATTCAAAGGATACAAGAAGAGATTGGAACTGTAATACATTTGGTTTAGGTGTGATTACAAAATTCATTTTAAGTCATTTTAAAATTTTATTTGAAGTGGAGGTAAACATTCTTTTAGTTTTATCTTAAAAATAAATATATAGTAAAATAAGTGTGAAAAAGTTATCAACTCAAAACATAAGTGGCCAAAAACCTGCATTTGTAATAACAAATATATGTTTCATATCAGCCAACAAAACATATACCTATGCCTAATTGTCTTGTTCATCACATTTTACTTATTTCTTATATTTCACTCAATGATTTTTTTTCACTTTTTTTTATCAGTAATAAAAAAAATCTCTGGAGATGAGGACACCAAAAAAACAAAAACCAACACATGTACTGACATGTGTGGCTAAGAAATAATGAACAAATCAAACTACTTCCATCAAGGTAGTTATCGTAGTTATGTTTACATAATACTTCATTGTTAAATTGAAAAGGTTAAAATGTCATCGGTTAAAATGTCATAGTGATGTTGGCTATTATCATGTTTGAAACCTTACATTCAAAAATATATATAGGTAAGTGAAGAGAAAAACATGCATATAAATTAATGCACCAAATAAGAGAAATTAGGCTTTAAAAATTTATAAATTATCTATATCCCAGTCTTAATTTTAATCATTCTCTATATTTTTACTAGATTCATAATTGCATTGTTAAAAATTATTCTATTTCTAACAACACATACATCTCCATCTCCATATATTATTTTCCATGACCCATAATATTTTTTTTAAACAATTAATATAAGCTTTTCACAAATGTAAGTATACTTCTAAATTAAAGGATAAATCATTATACCATACAAATGACTAAATTTAATCATTGTTTTCAATATCCCATTGTCTAAAAATAATGTCAGCACTTTGTAGAAATTGAATTTGTTACAATATTACTATTTTTATTAAAAAATAAAGGTGTAAAAATTTACTTAAGGTCCAACACATTTGGAGGTCCCTAAACTAAGTGAACTTTTTAAATATATTTTTTAACTAAAAAATTGTAATTAAAGCCCTCATTTTTTTCTAATTTGTGATCGAATTCGTGAAATTAGGAAAACCATCATAAATTATTGTTTTTCCAGTAATTTCAAGCTTAATTACAGACTTACCTAAATTTTGAATGGCGGAGAAATCAAACTATCAGTTTATTTTAACTTCAATTTAAATCAAATCAACTTTGAAATAAAATGGTTATAAAGTTATTAGCGAGTATATATCATAATTAATGTAATTAAGTAGCTTATTGTCCTAATTTAACCAAAAAGCAAGAACTTTTCTCCCTAGTTACTAGATAATTTTCTCAAAAGCAATGGACAAAAAGCACATAAAAAACAAATACAGCAATGAAAGATTTGCACTTGCTTCCTTCTGTATTTGTACTCTCTATGTGATACTTACTGTTCTGATGTGAACACAGACATTGATCATATCTCAAGAAAAGAGAGATTACTTTCTTCACTGCTTTTATCCTTATGCTTTATTAGTCAATTAAGCAAAACGAGAGAATACTTTCTTCATTTAATAACCTTTTATGCCTTTCTTGTTGGGACAGCATGAAACATTCCAACTATTAAGACCCTTGTCACTACTCCAGATGAAACCATAAGAGCATTGTTGAGTTTTTCTTCATTAAATATTATAACCAACCCAATCTTGTCCCTTTTTTTTCTCATACATGGCAACTTCATCTTCAACAAATGCTCAACCACAGGTTAACTCTACTTTGAACATTCCTCCTGACACAGGAAACAGTTCCCAAAACCCTTTAGCAGGTTCTACTAATTTGTCTTCAAATAGCCATACCATTACCATTCCACAAAATCATAATATAAACCAAACAAGAATCACTTTTAGACATGTATTGAGCTACTATTGGTGGGGTGTTAATCATAACATGGCTTATCCAACCCCACCCCAGATATGGTTAGCACAAAATGTGTATCCCCTGATGACCCCAATGCGTATAATTTGTTTCATAGTGAGTCTAATAAGCTTCATGTTAGCATGTTGCTTCTTCATGGAAACCGAGCTTTACACAACACATGTTAGTGGTGGCCATAACCATGCCCGTCTTGTGGTTTTTTCTGTGATTGTGGTGCACTTTCTCTGTGTGTTTTTTCTTCTCTTCTTCAGCTTCTTCACTTCAGCATACGAGAGGTTCAATAACCAGTTCTTCCTCAAGTCCATAGGAGAATTCGTAGTTATGCGGGTCATGTCCCTCCTGATTTCGGGAATTGAACAGAAGCACCAAGATGGGTCTTCTGACGTAGCTGAATGGGTAACATGTGCTTTTCTCACAATTGATTCACTTTGCATAATCATTTTGTTGAAGCCTGGCCATAACTACTCTCTGCTTGATGCCACTTTGACATTAACATTGCATTTGGGATTGGAGGGACAGAGAATATATGCCTTTACTGCGGATGCTTTTGTCTTTGTGATGATGGCCATCAAGAATTTTCTATGGCTGCACATTGCCAATATGTATGGTAGAGATCAAGAGCAACTTCATTTGGTTTGGTATGATTCACATCAAACTCATCATTTCTCTTCGGTGTGAAAGCAGGAACAACAATTGCATATTGAAATGTTAATTTGGGTTAGCAAATAACACAAACAGTATAGTATTCTATGTAAGCTGTATCTTTCACGACATGTATTGATAAACATTAGGACACACTCATCGTTACACATCTTTATTATTTGTTGAAATTTACTGAAAATTAAATTAAAAGTTATATAGGTATGAGTCTTTGTTTCATGATTGCATTCATAATTATGTAATTCTTTTTATAAAATTTAACTGATAAAGTGTTTGTAAAACTTCTCATATCTGCAATACGAAAGTGTAATATGAAGTGACACCTTTGCAATTGCATCTCTTCTTCACTGGTGATGGAAATGGTTAAGGCGAAAATAAATAACTTTGACTTATAAGGTGTTATGTTGCACCTTCACATAAAATAATTTACTTGCTCTGAAACTGATTCTTTTGAAAATTTATGCTAAGTCTCTTTAGTGTTCAAAGAACCATAATACCAGAATAAGTTTTTTTTGTCATATTATTAATATTATTATTATTATTATTAATATAAATATTATTAATATTATTATTTATTATTTTTTAATTAAATTTTAAATAAGTTACATACAGATTAGATATGTAACAGTTTTTTTTAATTAAATTTTTACTAAATTACATATGATATAATCTGTATGTAACATTTTTAATTATTTTTTTAATTAAATTTAAAAAAACTTACATACGAATTTTATGTACTAGTTTTTTTTTTTTAATTTACGTTACTTACGTATATAATTTATATATAACACATTTTGTTAATTTTTAATTAAATTTAAAATAAGTTACATACATATTTAATCCGTATAAATTTTTTTAATTAAATTTTTAATACATTACATATGAATATAATTTGTATGTAACACTTTTTATTATTTTTTAATTAAATTTAAAATAAATTACATATAATATTTATGTAACACCTTTTATTATTTTTTAATTAAAAGTTGAAATAAATTACATACAGATATATATTCGTATGTAACAGTTTTTTTTAATTAAATTTTTAAATGTCTTACATACGGATTATATCTATGTTTAATAATTTCTGTTTTTTGAATTAAATTTTAAATATCTTACATATGGATTATATCCGTATGTAAATTACCTTTGATTTACATACGAAAAAATCTGTATGTAATATATATTTACATACTTAGTAAAATCCGTATGTAAATATCTGTATGTAACATTCACTTTGTATACGGATTTTTATCTGTATGAAATAATCAATATATAATTCCTGATTTTCTTATAGTGAAAATCTTTTAACCTTTTTACATAAATGTGTTTTTGAAATTATAAAACATATAGGGTTGTCACAAGAATATATGGAGGTGCAGGAAGAAGCAGCCCCCGTTAAATGAGCATGGTATTTGAATAAAGCTAGATTAGTGTGTTATGTTAGGAGTTTTATTTGTAAAATATTGGGACACATTTGACCTATACAACGGGTAACAAATGTACTGTTTTATTTTGAATAAACGGGAGGCTTTAACAAAATATCAGCATAGGTTGGATTCTAAGAAAAAAAAACATTTTAAATTGGGAAAATATTAATTTCACCTTCAGATGCATGCAAGCACAAACAAACAAGAATGGATTTGGAATGGCGAGATTAGGGCTGGGTGAGTATCCAATTTGAAACATTTGGAAAACTGAGAAACATTTAAACAAAAGTGGATAAAAGAGAAGCATGTCAGTACTTGGAAGGTTGCTTACTAAAGAGAAGACAAAGAAAACAATGCAATTGAGGGTTAGTGGAGCAAACTGATTTTCTGGTGGTGTTGCCGAGTCTGTTGTATTTATAATTATTGTAGATAGCTCCTTGGATAAAATAACTAATAATTATAGATAAATAAATTCAATGATGCGCAAACCGAAAACTCGCCCTAGAAATAGAAAGAACACCTTTTATGAAACTAGCACTGTAGAATAAGCCTACATTTAGGCTGTTTTTCTTCATGCATCTCCATATATTTTTCTATCACCTGCATAAATTTTCATATTTTCAAAAATACTCTTATGTAATATTTATAATTATATAATCCATAAGTTTTTTTTCAAATTCGTAATTAGTTTCCACATTACATAATTCGAAAACTTTTTTTCATATGCATGATTGGTTTATAGATTATGTAATCCGATTTTTTTTTTAACTTCCGGTAAAATTTCAAATCCAAAATAAAAAAATACAGAAAATCCATAAATAAAAAAACCATTCCGGATTCGCCAATCCGTAATTCAAAATATGCATTTCGGATTTAGAAATCTATAATTGAAAAAAATCATTCCAGATCCACCAATCCATAATAGAAATTAAGCTTCTAGATTCAGCAATCCGAAAATTTATACAAACTTTGCTTCCAGAACACCCTCTCATCTGGAAAGTAACATGATTCACTTCTGAATTGATGAATCTGTTAGTGGTAGGGAGTGTTGTCCGTGTTTCACATTGATCCTATGACAAACTTTGCTCAATTCAGGATGAACACGTCTTCTGATTCGATTAATGACGTGTGGAGTACAATTTGGGTTGGGATTGTAGGTGAAATCTAGAATCATAAGAATTCTATTATTTTCAATAGAGGTGTGACTGATGCGTCTGAAGTGTGTACTCTAACGCAAGCAAAACTTAGATCTTGGATTTTTGTAAAATCTCGTTCTGCTTCGGTTCCCTTCTCCAGTTAGTGTTTGAAACCTTTAGAATATATGTGAATGGTGGTTTGATGTATTTTAGGTTTTTAATATGGTTAGTACTTTTGCATCTACCATGAAGTGGTTCGCATTTATTTATTTGTTATTGCTTATAAAAAAAGGATTTACAAAATTGTGGGGGTGCAGGAAGAAAATTATAGGAGTGCAGGAAGAAACTGCCTTAACTCAATTCTCTAACAAAAAGTACGAATCTTATTAACAGAAGAAACATGATGAAGGGGTTCGTCATTAGCGTAAATTATTCAGCGGACAGAAAATAAAAGTATTCTGTATTCATAGAGAAATATTTTCAAAAGAGACCCCTTTTGCACACCAAAAAAATATCATGCACTCTTATCAATTACTTTAATTTCAAACATTAACTAGAAAGTACACACTATGCGTTCAATAGCTAATTATAAATATTTGTTTTCAATAGTTAATTATAATAGGCATAAAGTGGTAAAAGATTGTTTTTCACATTCTCTATTCTTATTTTACATTGTCCGCAGTACTCATATTAGTTAATAAACTATGATTTTAAAATAAACATTTACCTCCTTTTAGTTTAATAAAATGATATTCACAGTTTTTTCTAATTTTTAAATAAACATTTATACCTCTTATATTTTTAATAAGTGACATTATTTCATCTTATATTTTTAATAAAATAATGTTTAAATTTTTTAAATCATATTGATTAAAATTAAAATTAAAGGTTTAAAATATAGAAATTAATGCATGTTTAGGAAAAAAAGATCACTTTTATAAATAAAATAAAAGGTGAGTATCAGTTTATTAAAAATAATGTGAAGGTAAGTGTAATTTTTAAATACATAAAGAAAATGTAGACTTATTTAAAAATTATCGAGTATGAATGATAATCTCATGTAAGTGCAATTTTTCCATAAAAAAACTGAGACAAAAGTACTAAAAGTCAAAGAACATATGCGTATAAAAAAATAATAAAAGAATACTAAATGAAAGAATAAATAAAAAAGAAAAAAAATGAAAAGCTGGTTTGACAATTTTAACAAGAGCTTTAACATTATAGATAAATAGATAGATGTAAATTATAATTAAAATATTTTAATTTATATAGTAAATCACGTGAACATGCTATGTGGCCATGCATCACATTCTAGACCCTGCTAAATCTTTGAGCTAGAAAGATGGGAAAATGGAGACACAACAGAAGCAACTCCTTTTGGACAAGTATGAAGTATCCATTATTCCTTTCCTTCAGATGTTGATTTAGATTATACCTCCCTTCCCTGTTAGGATTACTGGCTGCTCTACAACCATTATAAAAACCCACAATAAAGACCTCATTCCACACACATCACAACTTCTTAACCAAGTGAATCCAACCCAACCCCTTTCCTATGCCACGTTTCAAACCCACGCTATGATGGTTTTCTGCAAACCATATCCAACTCAACCCATCATCATGTTAGTAATGATCCAACTTTTCACTAAAAGGGAACGGGTCAAGTGTTTTAGGAATGGGTGGATCAGGCAATTTGTGGTCCATTACCATAGTTTGGCAGCTGATTCAAAGTATGGTTATGCCACTGGAAATAAAGATCCAGTCATCCTCTGATGACCCCAATGCGTATATTTGAATTCTTCTGTAGTTTGTTGGGCTCATCCGAAGCTTTCATGGAAACCGAGCTTTAAATATCAATCATCATCTGATCTGCCTTGTCATTGTAACAAGCAGCATCAGGGACATCGCTTCTATGATGGCAGACACCAGTGCTCTATCTTTGAACAACTATGGTATCTTCTTCTAGTTTTCTGTTATCAATTATCTCTTTAGCCCCAGTTTATTACGAAGGGTACATATATTGGATATGGGTTTTGACAGATCATCATCCTATCAAGAGTGTACCTGGGACAATATACATAAGAAACCAATTCCCCTGCTCCTTCACGAAGTTGATCACGTTTTTTCTTCTTTTACAAATCATGAATCTGGTATTTATGTGATTGATTAGTAGCGAAAATATGAGCTTTTAGGACCAAGTTATTTTTACTTATACAGTGCATTGTCTTTCATTTTTTTCTCACGACAAAGCATGTTTAACTGTCTTGGAAAAGCATTAACATGCAAAAGTAATTAACTTATAGTGATAGTTATTCAGTTCTCTCCACTATCCTTTCCTTCAAAACTTGCTTGACAAATCTGTAAATCAATGACTTCATGTCTTATTTGACAAAAAGGCATAAGCAGAAGGTTGCCCAGCACCTCAACTTTGGAAAGATTTTACTATATACAGAAGGAATGTACAATTAGATGAGTAGAGATTTTAAAAAATACCTGAGGAAGTCGCATGTCAAAAATGGTCTGCAGTCTCCTCTCATGTCTTAACCTACGCTCCACCTTCATATTAATTTTGATCAGTAAAATTTGTTTTTTCCTTCCCTATTTTTAAAGTGCATGCATTCATGAAGTGTTGAAGGAAAGCAAGTAAGAGGAATAAATAGTTAGAACACAATATTAGTCAAATGAACTTAGTCCTAGAAGCCAACATTCCCCCATCTAAATTCTTCCATGTGAAATCCCAGCTTCATGAAGAAACTGAAAAACAATGAAGATTCTTAAGTTTCACAATCAGCCCTGTAGCATATATTTTCTCGAACACAAATTTTTTATTTCATGTTATAATACCTCAAAATGAGACGAACTACAACATCAGCATGCACAGCCCGTGAATTCAAATTTCTCTTCATTCGCTCGAAATGGGAATGTAAATTGTTTATTTGTTATGATGAATAGTAAGATTTCTTTTGCCATTAATGTTAATGCAATTTTTAATTACAATCCACAGCACTAGCTGGTAACAGAAGAGGAACTGTCCATGATTATTAATATTCTCTCTTTCGAGTGAGGATGGAAATTACTGTTTCTACATTAAGTGCAAAAGCTTAAAATGGCAAAACATGGCCATCCATTTATTTGATGTTTGCACATGATATAACTTCAACATAATTTATAGCTTCCTATAACTTATGTAAGCTGTCGGAGTGTGATTTTCACATAATTCATACTTAGTTTTGAACCACTCGTGTTTTAAAAATGTAGCTCATCAAGAAATTCATGATTTTGGTCTGAGAGTAAAGTGGAACTTCAAAACTATATCGTGTAAAATTATAGGCCTCTCTATCAGCACATCAACAGCACAAGAAAACTCAAATCAATTTACCAAACATGCACACACAAATGAAGATAGAATCAATTCAATCCTCCCCCCTTTTTCCTTTCTATATTCCATTGCCTTCCAAATGTCAAAGAATAATGACATAGCGTGACCTCCAAATAATACACACACTCTCTTATCTTGAGTTCAAATGTCAGTATGTAAATATCATTTGAAATTCAGGACCACTAATCCAAATGCAATGCTTACAAGTAACCCTAAAAGAAAGAAAACCACTAACTAACCTTGTTCAGAACCCTCCCTCTTTTCCTTTTCCTCTGCCTTCTTCTTCAACAACTTCGGCCTGGGCTTCACGGGCTTCACAAACCCAGCCTGCAATCTCACCATCTCCCTCAAAACCCCAACCAGCTTCTCTTCAATCTCGGGCCCATTGGGCTCGAGCACGCGCAAGGCCCGAGCCACAGCCTCCATGGTGCTAACGCACCCGGCGAAAGGCTCCTTCCGCAAAATCAATTCGGAGTCATAAATGCTTCCGCCGCCAACACTTTCATCCACGCCCAGACAAACCCTAGTCGCGAATTCGGAGAGGAAGCCCTCGCTGGCCCGCACCATCTCGCGCGCGTGCTGCCACGTGGCGTCGAAGACGATGAGGACGAGGTCGGCGGAGGGGCGCACGGCGGAGATGTGGAGGGCGGGGGTTGTGGAGGAGGCGGAGGAGGGGAAGAGGTAGAGCGCGGGGGGAGAGCGGTCGAGGATTGGGGAGAGGCCGCGACGGAGGCGGCGGGAGGTGACGGAGGAGGCGCGGAGGAGGGACTTGTTGAGGATAGGAGTGGTGGAGAGCTTGTGGCGTGCCTCGTGAGGGTGTTGAACGATGAGAATGCGAGTGGCGGTTTGGATAGGAGGAAGGGGAAGCGCGTGGCAGAGACAGACGCGCGTAGGACGGTCGCAGTTGGTGCAGATGGAGCGATGGCGAGGTTCAGGTGAAAGAGCGTCTTCTTCTGCTTCAGGCTCCATGCAATGTAATATTACAACACTTCCTCTTTCTCCATCTACACGCTACTCCAAACAGAGACAACCTATTACCTCTGCAAGACATTATTAACCTATGTTCTGTTGTTAATTAAGATTTGATAAAAATTATAACAATGAAAAATTGATTATTTTTTAGATATAACACTTTAATACCATTATTTCTTCCAAAATGTTTGTTTCACATCAGCATGGTGACAACCGTCGGGAAATTAACGTGGTTATAAAATTAAGTTAAAATATTATTTTTCACATTTTAAAAAAATTGTTTTCATAACTTTCTTTTAATAATATAACAACATAATAAAATATATTACACTTAAATTAAAAAAATGATTAAAATTTTGATATTATTAATTATTAAATAATTAATTTTTTAAAATATTAAAATCTCTCTGTTCAATTTTGTAGACACAAATAATTGATAAAAAGAAAATTTTTAATTTTCCAAAATTATTAAAATTAAAAAAAAAATCTCATATTTACTATATTTAAGAAAATTTTATGTTATGATTTTCAAAACAATTATTTATATAAAATATGAAAATCTATTTTTTCTTAAAATATAATAAAAATTTAAATAATAAAAGTTTTAATCAATAATATATTTTATTAATCCAACAAATTTATTTATAAAATTTATAATTTATGAGATTCATAATTTGTTAAGTATAAAAAAATACACATATTTAATGTCTCTTTAAAATAATTTGTGTAACGATTGGTACTAGACAAGCTAGTGATCGACCATCCGAGGTAAATAACAACATAAAGAACACAATAAATAACAGTAACGAATAAAGAATAAGGACACTCATATAAAAGGGGACATGACAAAGGAGTAAGGTACGTTAGACAGAGCACTGACTTGAGTGTCAGAGTGCAATCGCAGGTACCCAGCCGACCGAGCGTCAATATTAAAGGAAGGAGATTGAAGGAGACAGGAAGATCACTGACACATCGGCCACTCATCAACAAGCATAAGTACTATTTGGCCCCTCACTATCCTCACAAGTACAATTAGCGCCCACCGTGGGGCCGAGACATCACAGTGGTGTCAACAAGGAACAACGTCAACCATGACACCATGACCTGATGGCAGAAGAACAAATGGCTCTAATCCAAGCCCTCCAAGCACAGATGGAGGAGTTGCAACAGAAAAGTATTGCTGACCAATAGAAGAACAAAGAGGATCGACGCCAACCTTAGGGACGCTGACAAGACGAAGAAATGCTCTGGTTAAAAAGGCAGAATGAGAATTTGTTACGATGAATTGGAAGTCTTGAGCGGGAAAAGAAATCCCGAACACCTCACCCTACAACCAATCAATCCAAATCCATACCACCAGGTTTGTCAACTCACCCAAATCCCCAAACTCTCCAGAGCTCCAGAAACAATCTTGCCCCGACCGAGGGCACCCATTCACATATGAGACAATCAATGCTCCAGTCCCTCCAATGTGGAAAGGATTAGCCATCAAACCTTACGATGGTTCCACCAACCCATATGAGCACCTGAATGTCTTTAAAACACAGATGACCTTATACACAATTGACAAAACACTATGGTGTAAAGTGTTTCCTACCTCTCTCCAAGAAGGACCACTCGTTTGGTTCACCAAACTTCCTACCAATTTCGTGGGAGAATTTCAAAAGGGAAGAATTCTAGATGAAGCGTTACAAGCCGAACTCATCCCGACCCTAAAAGAGTCACAAACCTCGCAAAACGCCACAAAAACAAAGAAATGCCACGTGTATTTATATTATTTATTTTATTAATTGTATTTAATATTAAAAATTAAATAAATAATTTTATTATTTTTGTATTTTTATTGGTATAAATTTATAATTTATTTTAATAAATATAAATACATGTTAGAAATTGAGTGCATCTGGTAACTTAAACATAAATAACTTAATAATTATATATGATAATGTTATATTTAAAATCTTAATTTATAATATTGATTGATTTATTATGATAAATAATTTTATTATATATTAATTATAATTGTTTAGATTTTTCTCTGGATTTCAAATTTCAAATTTTTATTAATTTTTTAAAGGTTAATTAATTAATTCTTAATTACTAAAAAAACTAAATATCAATTTAAAAATATTAATAATTGATATTTTAATTAAATAATATAATGGTCACAAAAATACAAACATTAATGTATACCGATAACTAATAATTTAACTAGCACATTATTAATAAACTTATGCATTAAATTTGAGTTTAAAGAAAACAAGTAAAAAAATATTTTTATCTTCCATTTATCAATTTCACTTTTAAAGAAAAAATAGTATATTTTAAAAAATATAGAATGTAATTCAGTTGATATTTTTTCACTTAATTTCGTTTCAAGAAATTATTTCTTTAGTTTAGTTCAATTTGAATTGAACTCAATTCACTTCTTTTAAAAAAGAGCGTTTAAAACTAAATTGGGTCAAATATAATAACTGAAAACTGATCAAAAATTGAAAATCAATTAAAACTGATTTTTCTTTTAAATATTTTGTACATACATCTTTCTAACATAAGTGGCTTTGGTTGGAATTCCAGATCAAAAATCAAATAATCTAGTCAATTCAAATAAAACTACTTATGGTATTTAAATATCATATTACATATTTAGACTTAATTAAAAAACATTCATATTTTGATTTATATTTACTAAAACATAATAAAATAAATTGTAGTGTAATTTTTATTTGAAAAACATTTAGTTTATTTACAAATATAAGAGAAAATTTGACATTATAAATATAACTAGTAAGGAAATAATAATTATAAAATTATATGCAATTATTGTATGCAATATTTGACGATATTGTACCCAATTATATGCAATTAATTTAATAATTATAGAATCTCATGATGAGTATCCTACCTAATTAGATTGTAATTTGGGAGAGAGAAACTCCCTATATATTTCCTATACATGATTGATGTAATATACACATAAGAGAATAAGAAATATCTTTTCTTCTTACCATTTTTTATCATTTTCTTATATGGTATCAGAGCACCGATCTTGGTGGCCTGACAGCCTCTCCATTTTTATCCCCTAAATAAAAAATCATGTCTGGCAAAGAAGGCATCAGTAACGAGTCCGATAGAAACCTCGTACAACACTTCAGTGCCGAACAAATTCAACAATTGG
>Ga0123342_1004887_pt1 | contig 20040 bp, 12 predicted proteins | sample Turbeawhitnodule_FD_89960 | JGI IMG/M metagenome (GOLD analysis project Ga0123342, IMG submission 89960) | Root nodule microbial communities of legume samples collected from Mexico - Turtle bean Mexico white nodule | ecosystem: Host-associated > Plants > Roots > Nodule | place: Mexico: Nepantla... | reverse complement strand
TAATACGGATATTAATATCCGCAGACCAATAACAACAATCCGGATAAAAATATCCGCAAGTCAAACGTAGCTTACGGATAAAAATATCTGGAACCCACTTTTGAATTACGAACAAAAAAATCCGGAACCAATTCTTGCACTACGGACAAAAATATCCGTAAGCCAATATTCAAGTCCGGATGAAAAAATCTGGATGCCAATATTCATGTGCGGATAAATTTATCCGGAAGCAGATGGTGATCTACGGATAAAATTATCCGGAAGCCAATGGTGATCTGCGGATAAAATTATCCAGAATGTACTACTCTACGAAAAAAAAACCATGAACGGTACCTCAACTTCTTTGACGATGAAGCACTCACGATGAAGCAAACCAACTCTGCTCACGGTGGCTCACGGTGTCTCCCTGCAACTTCACGGTGGCTGCTGCTGCTTCACGGTGAAGAAGAAGAAGAAGAAGAAGAACCCTAGTTGTTGGGTGCTTGCATTGGGTGCAGATCATAATTTATGTGTTTTTAATTTCATTAAGGGTAATATAGTCTTTTCACAAATCTGATTGGGTGCCAGTCACAAAGCATTGGGTGCAGGGAGAATGTGCCTTGTTTCTTTGCCTCTTGATGTTCACAACCTAGCTTATTGGGCTTAACAGGCCCAATTGCAAAAATTACTATTTGAACTTATTTTTACATTGAAAGAAAAACAATTTACTTGTTTCTTTTCTTTTTTGTCTTTTTTTTTTGGTAATTTGTGAGTATATGCCCCATGTATAATCACAAGTATAATTACTAGGTGTGTTTGTTTGATAGTTGTAGCTTTATTATTGTATAGCTTTTAAAAGGTATGAGAATTTTTCTTTTAACATAGGTTGTTCAAGTGACATTCAAGTCTTAAAGGGTTTAATAATTGCATAAGCTATTAATCACTTTAAAATTTTGTATCTTATCAAGATTGTGTCGTTAAAAAGTTTAATAATTTGCATATGAGATATTGAACACTTTAAAATTTTGTATCTCAATTACGATTGTATGTCAAAAGTAAGTTAGGAGATGAAAATACATATAAATATTAAATTTTTGTCATTAAATCTAAATCTATAAAGATTGAAATTAACATCTTATGTTACATGGGACTAAACTTCTATTAGCATTTGCATCCTCCATTACCATATATTTTTTTACACAACTTATAATATTATAATGGAAAAAATAACTTTCTAAAATCTTTACACTTTTTAGAAAATATTTTTCCAAATGTATTATAAAGTCTCTATATTACATGCTTGAAAACATTTTGAAAAAGTATAGTTTAGAACTAAATCTATAATGATTTTAAATTATTCTCAATGGATCATAGAATACTTCACAATAATTTTTTTATTATAGAATAATTTTTTCAAAACAATTGTTCTGGAACATTTGAGATCTTAACACCCTTCCAAAATATTATTTGAGAAAACTTTAGAAGAAAATATATTTTTGGATTCTCAAATAAATTCTGAATTATACTATTCAAAATATAATATATTCTAAATTGAAAATTTTAAAAAATATTTTTTAAATTTTTAAATACCTTCCGACAATTTAAAATATATTTATACTTGCTTTGGAGCAAAATCTATGTACAAGGGGACAGATTAACACCTTTAAATAGAATTAGAACAATCATATCACTTGTTCATGTTCTTTTCTATTTACTTTAAATGTAATAATATGAAAAACATTTCCTCAATTTATCTTATGCAAACTATTATTATAATTTTATTTAAATAATTCCATTTAATTTGATATTTTACATAGATTTAGTTCATGTAAACAATCTATGTACTAAATAAACTCTCTGTTGATTCCCCTCATCACAGTGCACTTATCTGCAAGCATTAATAATTGACTTAATTCTCCAAAATCTTCCTATTTGTAAAAGAAATCTCATTCAATGAAAGCTCTTTCCATCAATCTAAGTGCATAAATTGACTTTTTTATAAGAAAGACTTTTAACATTTTGCTTTTTTATTTCTGAAGTTTAACCAATCAAAATATAGGTAAAAATAAATAAATAAATAAATATACATGCATAATTATGCGTGAGTAGAGTTCAAGCATCAAAAAGTCTAATTTCATGAGGTATGACATTGCAACTAGCCTTCTAATCAAATCCCCTGTTCAAAGTTCATGAACAAATCTTACAACACAAATTTTTACATCAAGAAAAGAATATAACTCTATAAAATCCTCTAAAAACACTTCAAAAGGTAAAATTAAATAAAAGCAAAATTATAATCTTCTCTGAATCCAAAATCAACTAATAAAATTAACTTTTACAAAATTCCTCACCAAACATCTCTAAAACCAAAGTGCTGAGTAGTTGATTTTTGGTTTTATGAAAAATTCCATGCATTTTACTCCTTCTTTAATGGTAAATGACTGAAGAAATTTACCAAAACAAAACATGTATATATTAAAAGTTCAAAGAAACTATGTCATAATCCAGCATTTCAAGTTGAGTGAAATACGAGCATCAAAAAGTCCAATTCAACAAAGTTTGTTAACACTGCAAGAAGCAAATCTCCTTTTTAACCACAACCAATCTTTGCTCATGAAATCAATTTCCCTTTTCAAATTCACATTTAAATACAGTAAAAACAGGAGATTAGAAAAACCACCCCCTACCCAAATGAGATGAGACCACTACACTTAACTTGGATTAATAAGAAATCCAAAATAACTTCTGAAAACTGAGTGCTGCAAAAATAAAAAATTTCCAACAAAGTTTGCATCTCAAGTAGGAAGAAAACTAGATGAAACATAGCATTTTATTTAGTAATTTCACATGCAGTTAACTGTGGATTTTCCTGTATTTGGTTAGAATGAATTCAATTCAATCAAGCAGCATTTAAAATATAATAGACAAACATAAACTGATAATAAATAGCTATAAATTTCCATAAAATTCGACAGTATCCAAAATAGTTTTTCATTCCTGACTAACTAACTCTTAAGAAACTATTATGTCCAATCCTCATTTCTTGAGGAACTGAAAATATGTAGTTCTTTATGCCATCAGGTTGCATCACAGTATGTAGAAAGACAACCACTGGTTAAAATGTCAACACCTATATGTAACTAACAAACAATGCATTTCTTACCCTTTACCATCTTTTGCATCTACAAAAGATAATCTTACAAATAACTAAGTGTGGTCAAATCTGACTACATACTCAAAGAACCTTCAATACTTTATTCAGTCAAGATGTAGGGCTGTAGCGAAGATGCTGCTCATAGAAATTGATGAGCTGCAACATATGAAAAAGATAAGGGTTAGAATAGGCCTTAGAAACATTGTCAATGAAGTAATCAAATGTAGTAATGAGAAGGAATAGGGTACTACAAGAAGTGGATTAAATGCTTTTAGATACTTGTTGTTAACCATCACTTCTGTTCCATCAGACCTGCAAAGTTTATCACTAAATAATTCAGGTCATATAATATACTCAGAATAGACCTGCAAAGTCTTGATGTAATAAAAGAGAGTAAGGATATACATTTAGGAACAAAATTGAATAATGAAAATGAAACCCCAGGCTCCATAGAATAAAGTGATATAAGCCAAAAGCAAAGAGTACAGACATGTCTGGAGAAACTTCTCACTGAACACTTATAATAAGAGAAAAATGAAGGAAAAAATGAAATAAACTTCAAAAGCTAAAATTAACTTACAAATAAGCTGATTTACAAAAAAAAAAAAAAAACACTCTCATATTAACTTCTTTAAAAACAAACTTATGCATAAGCTAATTTTAACTTGTAAAGAAATTGAATTCATTTTAGCTTCTTATTTACTTTATCTAAATACTAAAGTTTATCTAACAGACCATAGCTACATTTGTTCAATGACCTTCAACAAACTTCTGTGGCAGTTAAGTCTTGAACTAAATAAAAGCATTTTGCTTCATTTGTTTCTCTTACATAACTATAATGATTTTCCTCTTAAAATGCTTTTAAAATTATAAAAATGGCAGCAGGCAAGATCACCCTTCAGAAATATTGTAAATTTATATGCATATGAGAACATTCAAAACTCGCTATAACTTATAAGCAAAGGAATCAAATGTCTAAAGCAATATAAGAATGAAGTGATTTAATCATGTTCTTCCCATACATTTCTTCTCCAGATATCGAACTCAGTTGAGTCAAAAAAGGAATCAACTGTCTAAATTAAAAATACCATATAACTTTAATATGATTCTTCTAAATAAAAATCATATGTAAAGATACCTATTCTAAAATGAAAACACTATTCTTAATCAACGTATTTCCTTTCAGAAATCTAGCCTCTTGCTCTGATTCTAATTTTAGAGGCTGAACGAATAAAAAGATACATGCAAGACTAGTTCTTAAAATCATAGCTCTCAATTGCACCCAGTAAGGCTGCAAGCACAGTAGCATTGCAGAGCAGCACCCTGCTTCTCTAAGAGCAATCTCACTGCACATTTTGTGGCCATTTTCACAGGCAACCTCTTGTGTCTCACACCTACCTGACAGCAGACCTTAGCCAGGAAGCTTCTATTCGGAATTTTCCAAACTTGGTTACCCATCTTGCAGCAACCTCTAGTCAAAGAGGCAAAACATTAATGGGTGAGTGGGCATGGAGCTGATTGGAGAGGATAGGGAAATTTTGTTTCTTGGGATTGTCTGTTGGGGATGCACCTGCATCCCCAAATTGGACCACTCTACACCTCCAAACAGTCCACTATAGGAGAGGGGGTTTTGTTGTTCTCCTATTAATCATGGATAAATATGGCCCTACCTAACTCAAGCAAAATTGTCTCTGAAGGATAATTGTGGTCTCTACCAAAGCATATAAGAGACAAAACATATAACATGTGTGTGTGTGTATATCATTATACTGATATATAAACAGAACATATAAATAACAAATTCAATAATCAAATGGAATTAATATAATAATAAAATATATGCATGTAATAAATAAGAAAGAATGCAAAATATTATCAAACAAATACATACGTGTTTACATAACAGAAGCTATAAAGAGCAATGTTGTCAAACTCGAGGATCAGAAAGGGAATTGAAACTCAACTCCAGGATTGTAAGTCAATACGGATTGAGTTACTACTATATAAAAAAATTATATTTAATACATAACACAAGATACAATGTTTTCAGGCAGAATCAGTCCTTCCACTTGCCATTATAATTATCAGCCAACACAATAAAAAACTAAAACAAAATAGAGGAACAGTTCCACGGCTCAGCTGAAATCCAAATATAAAAGAGGAGCTCTCTCCCTCCTACAACAGCTAAAGAAAAATGAAAAACGTTGAATAGAGAGAACAACAGCGACGAGCGAGCACGAGAAGACAGCGGAACCAGAAGAATAGAGAGGACAACAATTTGGGGCTCTTTTTAGGGTTCAGATTGCAAAGAGTTGCGCAATTTGATGAAACACATTTGGGCCTCATCCTTTGGCCTTCAAAACATCAGATAAATGTTTTTTTTTTTTTCAAAAAAACTGGCCCAAATTGGGGAGCGGGGACCTAGAACTTATAATTTATAAATAAATCACCAAGAACAGAAACAACAGGCACAAACAAACACCCAATTGACCCAAATAAAGGATTGTAAAACATATATGCATTTCACATATTGACCTACAAGCCCAAACCCCATCTTCCCTATCATTTTTTTTTTTAGATGTGAGTCCTAATCATGCAGTCAACCTGTCTCTAGACTCAACCTCTACAACACACAGAAACCTTGCCACCTTTGCCATGATGCAATGTAAGACTCATAACAAGCATGGCAGTCACAGGGAGCAAGGCAACCACAACAGTGTTTCTCAGGAAACCTGCAACCGTGACAACAACATCCAGCTATGATTGTGGCAATGTCCAGTGATGGTGATGGGTATTCAAAGACAACTATGAAAGTATAAAGTTCATCTTCCTTCATCTTAGAAAATATCAAAGCAGATCAATGATCTAATTATTTGTCCACAAGTGATCTACACAATTAGCAATCCCCTATGAGTTAGCAGGTGGACCCACACAAAACTTGTTGGATTGTACAAGTTAGCATTTTACTGACATCACACAGAAACAGAAACAATATGTGTGTATATATATAGGAAAATTTAGAATAGCAGCCATCATACAATCCACCAGCCCACTATAATCCTTTTAAGTGGCTATTCTTTGTGCTTTTAAATAGTGAAATGCGGATCATTGCCAGGGCAGCATGGACTAATTTGCATTGGTAAAAAAATGCATGTAAAACGTGCATATTTAGCAAATAAGACTAACAATGTTGACCAATTAAAATTAACAAACAAACTTCACACAAATTGATAATATCTCAATTTCCAATTAACGCAGAAGCATAACAACTTTATCTAAGCCACAGGCTTTTCAGAATATTGAAACAAAGTTTGCATTTAGCACGTAATTTTGTCCATCAACAAGGAAACTAGTTTTAATTAGATAAAAAAAAATCGACAGATGTTTGCATGGATGAGAATATTTAGGTGGATTAGTAGACATGCAAGCAAGATAGAAATCAGCAATGAACGCATTGGGAGAAAATTAAAGTACCACTTAATAAGTAAAAGACATCGGTCTTGCCTAAAACAGCTTGGTCATAGTTATCAAACACAGATGGCAGCACGTGGCAGGAAGAAGGATGAACAATATTTTAAATATCATGTAAACAAGTAAAAATTGAAAGATGAAGGTGAAATTAATAGTAAGAGATATACAAAATTGACCAGGAAAGCTAAAGGAAGAAGAAAGGAAAAACCAAATGACAAAAACAGTCTTATAAAAGTGTGAAGGAATAGGGGATCCAAACAAAGGTCCCTTTCCATGGAAGAAAAAAACCACTACTGTAAGTAAATGCTACCAAATTCTTGTTCACAAAGGTCTGGAAGAGTTTGATTATATGCAGCTTTCCCCCTTGCATATGGAATATCTTTATAAATGAAGTAATGAGGGTAGACTCATGAGACGTTAGAATTCATAAAACCTTAAACATTCTTCATGAACATTTTTTTGCCACATATGAAACGTGATGTTCAAAGTTGTGCAAATTGGTTTACATGTGAAAAGGCCAAGTCCTAGGTTATGTCACGTGGTTTATATACACATCACTCATCCCAAAACATTCCTTGGTCTAACATGTCCTATGGACTTTATGCTTGGTTTCCAAAGAATAGAGAATGGCAAGAATTATATCTTATGGTTGTGGGATAGATTTTTCAGGATGACACACTTTATACAAGACAACAAACTTCATGATGCTTGTTTAATTTCTAATATATTCTTTGAGGAAGTAGTTAGACTACTTGGTCTCCCTAGAAACATTGTGTCTAATAGGGATATAAAGTTCTCGAATTATTTTTGGATAATATTTATAGAGAAAAGATGGAACTAAACTTTTATTTTCTACAACATGTCATCCTCAAATGGTCAAATAGAAGTGATTAACAGAAATCGTTCTTGACTACTTGGGGTTGTGTTTGATATCCAAAAATCTAAGAAAGTCAAAAGATCCTCTTCCTCATATGGAGTTTGCTTACAATAAAGTAGGAAACTCCACAACTTGGCATTCTCCTATTACATCTTCCTAACTTTGGATCTATGATGTGTTGTGATAAGCTTAAGATGAATTTGTTAAAGACCTACAAATTAGAGTAAAAGGATAAGACAAAATAGAATATATAACAATATGAAAATTCAACAAACAAGTGTAGGAAGTAAGTCATTTTCCAACCAAGTGAATGGGTGTGACTTCACCTAAGAAATGATAGGTTCCCCACTCAAAGGAAGTCCAAACTTCAAGATTGAGTAAATGGATCATTCCAAGTACTGGCGAAGATCAATGGCAATACATACAATTTGAACATCCAAAGTTAGTATAGTGTAAGTCATACTTTAAATGTTAGTGACTTATCTCCTTTTGAAGCCTATACCATAATTGCACCATGGCCACACTATAGTGCACTAAACACCACTACTTTGGCAGTTATTACTGCTGTCATGGTTACAATTAAAAACCACTTTGCTATCCTCCTATAACACATCATTACTACCAAATTTGACACCCTAGTATGCAAAGTAATTAAATGGATCATACCCAATAGACAAAGGTAGAGAAAGACCAAAGAAAAACAAATGAAAAAAATTATTAAATAGAGATCTTGATTTAATGGCCTTTCTAAAGACTTGGTTTTGGAAATGGAATATCATTTAATCTATATATGTTGCCAATCCTACCTAAAGAGAAAAGATTATTGTTGTTATAGACTATGAATGCTTACATCAATGTTATCGATATCAGATAACTGATCATATTGAATACCCCAAAAATCCTTTATAAAGTTGGAAACCATAACGGGTTATGACGGAAGCATTGCGGTCAAAAGAAATACAATATATACATATAGACAATTTCTTGTGTTTTGTTGTTATTTTATGTGTTGAACTTGAAATTTGTGGTGATTTGATTTGATGTTATTGTTATTTGAATTTTTTATGCATAATATAATTATTAGTTATGATTGGCGACAACGAGCGACGATGATAGGCAACAATTGGCGGCGGCAACTGGCGACGACGACTCGCAATAACAAGCAACAAATGCGGGCAATGGGGTAGGGAGAAATATTAGAGGTGTTGTGGTGGCAGAGATAAAATATGTATTGGATTGCAATAATTATAATGTTTTAAATGGGTCAAAAAAGGCCCAAAAACATAATTTTAAGTAGGTTTTGAAATTATAATTAGGTTTAACAACTCATTTCATGCAGGCACACAACACATTCAAATTTTAATTTGACTAATTAGGGTTTTAAGGTTTTATGATTAAAATAGTTGAAATGGGCCAAGGCCCAAACTTATTAGTTTTTTTCTCAAAATTAGGGTTTAGGGTCTCTTCTATCTTCTTCATTTTGCGCCGCACACAACAAACACAATCTCTTCTATCTTCTTTATTTTTTGTCGCCACCCACACTAGCTCACCTTGCATCGCTGCCACCGCCTTTTTTGCTATTGTCATTTTCCGTTAGCATTACGTGATGCAAAAAGCGACCGTCATGGACTACCATGAGAAATCCGCATCGCCACCACCTTGTTGTGGCAGTAGTCAAAAAATCCACCACCGTCTTCCACCATGGCACTGACATAACCAATTAGTGATAACATTGGTTTACATTACATGAATTTGGAATCCAATGTTATGGCCAAACTTTAAAAAATAGCCCACAACTACAACTTTTGTTGCAACTTTAAGGCTTTTAGACACTACCTAGCCATGCTAGAACCACAATTGCAATAACACTATAATTTTTAAACCTTGGTTATTCTTACTAAAATAGTTAATTTCTACCAAAAATAGTTAATTTTATACTAAAAATAGTGATAAAAGTCAAAATTAAATTTGTATATATAATGAAGTTTTAATAGTATGAAGTACCATAGAACACATTTGTGTCTAGCAAAAGCACACCTAAGGCTCTGGGTATTATCTAAGAAGACCTTTAACATTATCCTTAGGAAGGGGAGAAGCCTTCGCTAGGCCTTGAAAATGATAAATAGGAAGCCAAGTGAAGAAAGTGGTTCAATACTCTAACAAAAGCTACACAATAGTATTGTGTTAGGCTTACTAGACAATTTACTAGGAAGGTTGTGGGATCGAGCCCCATCCATCTTGAACTAGGATTCAATGAACTAATCAATTAATCTTTCAAAGGGGGCTAAGGATATAATTCCAATAGAAGAATCCTTCCATGGATTCATGTTTCTCATCAAACAAACAAAAGAATCAAAATTCCATTGAAGGTTTCACTATATTGAGCATACTAAGAATTTAAAAAGATACCATAAGTGTAGCTTTTTTCGATTAATCCTGGCCTATCAAAACAGTACCACTCCAATTTCTTTCCCAAAAGGGCATAACACTTTCCTTTTCTACGATACGTTATTAACTTAGCAAAGTTGAGCCCACAAAGTACATTATCAATTTGAAAAATCCAAAGCCAAGTGTCCTGACCCAAAGATCTATCAAGCTTATGAAAACAACCAAGTTATCCCTTAGCACTAGCACAAAGTAAGCAAGCTACCTTTATTCTATTAAAGAAAAAAAAACACCCCTAGAATCATATCATGAATCACGGTTACTTACTTTGAAGCCACGAAGGTTACCAAAACATCCTGCATTCCACTGGATACGGTAGCTGAATAGCCTATTGGCTTTATAATCTTTACGATGTTGCTAGCAGGTCTGGCATGATTAGTACCAGTACCAGCATTCCTTGTTAGTAGTGCTGACTCAGCTGTACTAACAGCTACTCCAACTGGATTTTGTGTATTGGCAGGCTCACCAGCATATAATTCTTTGTTGAACCTCCTTACAGAACCAGATTTTCTCCTTTTGGCTCCCCGACAGCGGCCACTTTCACTTATTTCCATGAGAACCCCCTTTGATTTAGCAACTGTTTGACCATTATTGCCAGCAAACCCAGGACCAGAAGGAATTGCTTCTGGAATTCGTATTGCAAGCCTGTCTGCTTCATTCCCACAGGCAGAAGAAGCTTTAAGCTCACTAAGCTTAGGATCATAATCATTTTCCTCATTCCTTTCAATATTTTGTTCTGAACCAATTGCTGACTTGGTAACATTAACAGGTGTGGCATTTTCAAGATTGCTGCCAGCAACATTTCCCAATTCGTCAGCAAAAAGAACAGTCTGAGGAAAGGCGGGAATAACAGGAAGGCTTGCATCACTAAGAACAGGTAGAGCAGACTGTGTATGATTTCCAGCCGAACTAGTCGAAAAGCGTCGAAGGCTGTATGGAGTGGTAGAACGCTCCAGCCGCTTCCTGGGTTGAGTATGATGCACCACATGCTTGCGTTTGCGCTTACGATGTCTTCCTGACTTCAAGCTTTGAAACCACAAAAATAAGTATTAGTGAACAGGTGATTTTCACAATCTAGACATGTTATATATCCAACCAGTTTCTGGCAGCTACAGTCTTTTTACCTCTGCTTATAAGCAAAGCAACCTATTCACAATCACAGCAAAACAGAACACAAACATAAAATAGAATAGGAATACATGCCTCTTCACATCGGTACTCATAATTTAACACAGGGTCCAAAGAAAGATATAAAAAAATTTATGGAAGGCAAAGAGAATACCTCTCCTCAAAAGCTTCAACAACATCAGGAACAGAAACTAGATTTTCTGGTGGCTCCCAAGTGTTGGCTGTCTCAGGCCACCCATTCCTTCAGTGACAAACAAACAAACAGATCAGCAAAAATACATATATAATTTTTTTCACTCTAGACCCTTTTTCCTTCATGTATTGACATTCATAATGCACAATCTCTTCCACCCCCATTTCATTGTAATCACTCTTTATTTGTGATCACAGTATTAGTCACATCCATCACTTTTTCTCTCTACATTTTTTCTTTTTCCCACTCCCTCTTTTTTCACCCCCAAAATGGGATGGGTGGTTATTTTACTTTTCCCGTTAGTTTTCATTATAACCCAGTCCATAAAATAAGAACAAAAGACAAAGGAGCAAAAGGGGTACTCACCATTTGATAAAGTATTGCACCTGACCCTGTATTTGCAACATTGGAAATCCACATTGTCGTAAAGGAAAGCCCCCAACAGGACAAAAAACAAGTTAGACCAAAGAACAACAACAGCAACAACAAATTCTCTCTAAGTGAGGCTGGCTACTCAAATTAAGTTCACCATTAAAGCATAAAATAACTCAAAAGAATCCTTATTAAGATAAAAATAGACCAAGAAAAAACACCCCCATTACTGATAAAACTAGTCCAAAAACAACCCTAAAAAAATCTCCATTACAGATCAAATAATTAAAAAAAACAGAGACACGACACAATACAAGGAAAAAACACAACCCTCAATCATCAAAGAATAAGAACAACAACAAATTCTATGAAAGGTTGGCTACATAAATCACACAACATTCTAGGCAGCCTTTTTAAACCATTAAAAAAATCATTATTGCAGAGGAAGCTGGACCAAAACTAAATCGATTGCAGATAAAATTATTTAAAAAATATACGGACACAAGACAAAATAAGGAAAAAGCATGTGATCCTCAATCACCAAAAAATAAGTAGAACAACAACAAAACCCATAAAAAGTCGGCTACATGAATCGCTCGACATAATTGACATTATTCAGCAACTGGGTTCCCCCATTAATCCAAAAATGCCTCGAAAAAAAAAAAAAAAAACATTACAGATTAAACTAGACCAAGAAAACATTCATTTTGAAGTGAATATAAATTTTAAAAGAAAAAACACAGACACAACACAAAGCAGAACAAGGGGGGGGAAACATAAACCCCAATCACCAAACAACAAGAAAAAGTCTATCTAAGCAAGGTCGACCACATGAATCACACAACCCATTACACCAAACAAACAAACAAAAAAACTCTGCAAAATACCCATTACATATAAAACTAGCACAAACAAAATAACAGGAAAAAAAATCTCCATTACAGTACCAACAATGGCCAAAGAAGAGAAAAAGATGGGAACTTTTTACCTTACGCACCCTCTTACGACGTATAGCTTCAACTTCATAAAAATTCTCAGCAAGAATAACACCTTGAGCCCCAGGAAAAGTACCACCAACATTTTCCTCTTCTTCGTCTCCCTCCAACCCATACTCTTCTTCCCCTTCCCCTTCTCCTTCCTCGCCCTCCCCTTCAGAATCCTCCACCTGAGGTTCCTCATCCTCACCGTTCCGCAACTGGGTACCCTCGTTCCCCTCAAAGATTTCAACTTGACCACTCCCACCTTCTCCACCTCCCGAATCCGCAGCCCCAGAAGGCTCAACCACCTCGGATGGAACATCCGCGGTGGCCTTTTTCTTGGGTCCACCCTTCATTGCAGCAACCTTAACCAGTGGTTCTTGCCCTTCTGGTTTTGCTGGTGAATGGAAGAATCGTCTTCTTTCTACTGAGAAGGAAGCACCAAAAGTTGTGTCCACCCTGTGGTGTGGTGATGAGCTGTCAATCTATGTGTATCTATGCCCGAAAGCGTGATCCATGGCTCAGGTTTTTATTTAACGCTTTTCTTCTTTAGCCCTTTTTCCTCTTTCTTTCATCTTTCTCATTAAGATTTTTTCCTTTTTAATTTCCGTTTTTTTCAATCCTTTTCTTCTCTCGATTTCTTGGTGGGGTTTGTAATTTTGTTTCCCTCCCTGCCCCGCCTATTCTATTTTTCATCAATTTTTATTTTTTTTCTTATTTTTTTCAAACGTCTTTATTTATTTATTTATTTTCTTATCATAATATTTATGTAGCACATATACGCATATACGGATACGGACACTGATAGGATATGGACACGGAAATACACAAAATTTCTAAAATATTGAATATGGGAACACGGATCTATATATTATATAATTATAAATTATATAAATTGACAATAAAGATAATAAAGATTTATGTGCACAAGTATGTTTCAGATTATTTTTTAGAGTAAAAATATGTTTTTCATAATTGGTTCACGAAAATTTGTTTTTTATTTTTATAATCATAATAATAATTTATAAAATTTAATTTAATTTTTTAGAAAATTAATGTATTTTTCTTTTTCAAAATTGTGTTAGAACCGTACTATAATTGTCAGAAATTTAACAAATATTTTTTGAATTGGACGGAAACGTGTCCTACATATGTCATACGAGTGTCAGTATCTGATACTATCAGACACCGACGCGTCATTTAAGAAGAGAGTCTGAGCTTCATAGCATAATATAACTTTTACAAAACAATTATTTCTATAAAAAAAAACTATTTTACCCTTAATTAAAACTTATTATGGTTCCTAGAATTACATGAGTGTTGTTGAGACAAGTTTTTTTAAAAAATAAACACTTCATATGCACATATTCAAAATCATGCGTGTTTAATTAGAAAATTTTATATTTTATTAAATTAAAAAAATTCATTATTTGATAAAAATACATAATTTTTCGGATTTTAACCAACTAAAAAATAGTTATATAGCTTTTATTTATATTTTTTAATTATTGTGAATCCCCATTCGGTGAATGGCATGTGCTTCCGTTATTATTAATGTAAATAAAAAAGTCTTAATGATTTACTTATTGTTTTATCAATAAAGCATTGAATGAATAATATATATTTAATGAGTTCAGGAAAAAATTAATTAATGCTTATACTTTTATATTATGTTACAAAAAAATTATTAATTGAAAAGTTATATTTATGCGTTAAAAAAAAACTATTAAATGCATGGACTTTTATATGTATAATTTCTCTTAACCCAAAGTAAGAACGTTACAATGGGTTACAATGGGGTGGGATGGTGTTGAGTTTCATGTCTTAATTCGATAATTTTATTAAATAATTGTTAAAAATGAAGTATAGTTTAGTTTGATTTGATTTAAATAAAAAGAAAACAAGTATGAATATAATAAGAGGGTGGAAAAAATTTTATACTTGTACACAAGTAGTCACGCACACTCTTTTTGTATTTCATTAATTAAATTTAGTTTATTGATTTGAGTTAAACTAATCATTAAACCAATATTTTATGGTTTGATTTGGATTGATTTTTTATATTTTGTTATCATAAAATTGATAAATATTTTTTTAAAAAAATATTAAATATTTATTAATAAAAAAATGTTAAATAAAGAGATATATTAATGTATTAATTTTTTATAATTATTGGTATATTCATGATTTTTTTTATCTATTTATAGTAGTTCTTTATTTTCAATTTAAAATCCAAACCATGGTCTAAAAGAAATAGATGTAAAAAATTACATTAGAGATATGGTATTAACTTACATAAAGTTTTTCCAGCCATAATGACTTTAGGTTTTTTCATGGTTGTATCTAGGTCACTCTAGTAGGTGTCTTAGTTAGGAGATCCTTGAGGTGTATTTTCTGTATAAGGGTTGAAGCACCTCTGAAATGATTTTTATTTATTTATTTTTTATTGCTGATAAAAAAAATTGGTTTATTTTGACTTAAATAAAACTATAGCAATGCAGATATATTATTAATGTTGAAATAATAATTATTTAATTGAACCTAATTATAATTAATGTTGAAATAATAATTATTTAAACTATAAAATAAACCTAGTTATATTATTTATGCAAGAGAAAATAGGTTGACCATATTCTCTTATTTATTGGAAATCATCTTAAAGTAGTGGGGATTAGTCTTGAAATACTTCAAACATTATACTTATATTTATGATATTATGCAATATTAACAAAAGTAAATTAAAATAATATCTTTGCTCAGGAATTATTAATATTTGCAATTATTAATATTTACGTAAATGATGACTCTCATTCAATACATAATCGCCACATCCAAATGAGTTGGCATGTCTATAACACAAATAAAAAGACAAATGATAATATTATCATCAAAGTTTGTAAATAAAATACGTAGTGTATGTATTAAAAATTTGTCTAATCTTAGGATAAAGAAATTACATTGATTTTGTTCTACTTCTTCTACACAAAAATATTTACTCCAGCCACCGCTCTAATTAAAATAAATAAAAATATATTAAATGTATCTCTAAAATTTTAAAATGTAATGAAAAATATTAAAGTTATCTTTGTAATAAGCTTTTGATTTCGTTGTTTAATTTCAATTGTAGTTAACAAAATCATATTATTCCAACAAATTTTATTATTTTGTTTTCTATTTAGTGAATCTTTTACTTGATTATTCAATTGTTCTTTGTGGGTTCGATATCCATCCTTAAGGACAAATTATTACTTCTAACAACGCAGTGCACTTATCGTAGAAAAGTCATCAACTTCCCCAAAATTTAGAAGTTTCTAGGATCCCTTAAGCTACAATGTTGGATTGAATTCCATTCAACCTTACAATTTTTTTTATATACTATTCAATCACTTTTTCCAATGAATACCTAATGTTAATTGGTAAGAAGTGGGTCTATTTCCTTAACCTATCCACAATAACCCATATGGAATCATATTTTTGAATGGTTCAAGGTAAGCCAACTACAAAATTCATCATTATGCTATCCCATTTCCATTAAGGTATATTTACGAATTGTAGAATTTTTTCTAGCTTTTGGTGTTTTATCTTAGATTTATGAAAAACTAAGCATATTGTTATGCATTTTGCAATTTCTTTATTCTTCTTGGGCCACAAAAACATTTTCTCAAGATCGTGTTACATTTTTGTTGTTCCTAGATGTATGCTAAATATGCTCTTATGTGCTTCTTCTAAACATCATTGGACACACATATCCTACCATTAAATCTCAAAATTCTTTCCTTACTCACGCCAAAATTTTTCACATTATTTTTTTATGTCACTTGTTTTTCTTTTGAAGGAATTTATTATTGAATTAAGGGAAAGCTAGGTTCAAGAGGAGAGGTGAATTGTACTTAGAAAGATTTTCAAAATTAATTTTTTACAACAATTCGGAGAATAAACATATTGTTTTTCAAAACAACATGTTTTTTTCAAAACAACATATTGATTTTATAGAGACATGCACTGATTAAGAAAATGAATTTATTTTATTAAAACAATTGATTAAATTTTTTAATACAAAGATCTTAAAACACAATATTTTAAATAAAAAACACAATTCGAAAAGATTTGAATATATTTTAAATAAACAAATTTATGAATTAATTTCAACAGGTTGTTTTTGGAATTAACAGACCGTTTTTCTGATTAAGAATAACAAAAAAGATATTAGACAAATTTCAAGATAAGTGCGGAACTCAAACATATCAAACAATGTCTTTAAGAAAACCCTTTCTTTTAATTTAACTTGCTCTACCAATAACAAATACAAATGGATACAAACAATATCAATATACAATGGAACACTCAATATTGCTTATCACAACTATTTTAGTTATTACAGAAAAACAAACAAATTTGCAGAGAACAAAATCAAGAAATTGATTTTTACAAACAACTGTTTGATTATACTAGTACATAATATTATGCAGAAAATATATAAAGCAATGATAAAGAAAGCATAAAAGACACCAAAATTTTATATTGGTTCACTCACAACAGAGCTACATCCAGTCCCTATAGAACATGGAAGTTTTGATGATTCAAATCTATGTTGAAGGTTTCTATGTTGATGATGTGCTACTTTTGGATTGAGCTTAGTCTAGGGTGTTTAGAAATCTTGTGAAAGATCATTCTTAGTCCTTTGCACAAAGCTAGTTCAATGATTTTAAAAGAAAAAAGTGTTTTTCTAAGAAAAGAGAAAAAAACAACCGGTTGAAACCACAATGTAATCGGTTGTTTGTCACTTAGCTTGGTCCAAGGTTTTCAAAACTGTTTTTGACTTGGTTAAGTAACTGTCTAACCAATTCAACCAGTTAAAACGACATTTCAACAGTTGATTGTCACATTTCATAACAGCTTTTCAAAAACATGTTAATCTGTTTTGCACTTGAATCAAAATTGTTTTGGCTCATGATTGATGCCTAGAACGACTAGTTTTGAGAGCTATAAATATGGCTTTCCTTTAAAAACAAAATACACAAGAAAGATATCAAATACAGTGAGATTGAGATTTATCTTGAGAAAAGTTTTTAAAGGTTTGAAAGATTGTTAAGTAGTTGTGCATTGGTTCAAGGTCTGATCATAGGAGCTCTGTGATTCCTGTAAATCCAGGTGTAATTTGTTCCTTTCTGATTCTTGTAATAGTTTCTTTTATAAACTTGTGAAGTGTGTAAACCTATAGGGTTAGAGGGTGTTCTGACTAAGGTTGTGTGTTTGGCAAAGAAGGTGAGTGGTTCTTGTGGTATCAAGATCACCTCTTTGTGGTTGTGTGGATTGTAATATGTGATTGATGACTAGTGGAACCCAGTGGTAGTTCTGGGAACTGGATGTAGCTCAAGGCTGAGTGAACCAGTATAAATTGGTTATGTAATCTTTCTCTCTCCCACTCCTTATAAATTGTTGATTTGAATTTGTTTTTGTTGCTGCCATAAACAACTGGTTAAAATGAAGTTTCAACTTATTGAAATTATGCAAACCGTTTCAATTACATTGTTTGATTGACTTCCTTGATTTCTTCTTCTGTGATTATTGATAAATTTTCATTCTTATTCAATCTTTTTGAAAATCTTTTGATAAACAATTCACCTCCCCCTCTTGTTAAGGCCATTAATTCCAACAGTCTCATCTTACACCAAGGTGGATTTCACTAAAGCAACATAATTCATTCACAAGAAAAGAAAAAACAATTCTTAAATACTATAAGAACAGCACCACTCACTATAACACCCTGTCACATTAGTGATACACGCCAAGAAACCTTATCTTAGCCCCAAAAATTACAGAATTACAAAACAGAATGTAAGAGAATGAATAAACCTTGACCATGAACCAAGAAATACAAAAGGACCTCTCCAATTCACGTATGCAATGAAGAATATTTTACCTCTATCTAGATGATGAAAATTTGGCTCCAAGAATACTCAAAGATATTTCAAAGACTAATTCTTTCAAAAAGTTCTCATTAAGGTTCTCACAAATGTAAAAATATGCGTTGTTATGGCTTATTTATCTCTTCTTCTTTTGTTATGAAGTCATTTGGGAAATTTGTTATGAAATGAATACAAGAAGAGATAAGAAAACAAATGTTTGATACTTGAGGTTGTGCAGTGTTAGGTTTTATAAGGGTGAGAAAAGACAACAATTAATATGTGTTTAAAAATATTCAACACATTTTTATATGAAAGTGAGAATTTAATCAATGAATTTGGCAGTTTTGGTTTACTAGATATGAAAATGATGCAGTGGAATATTTGTTGTTCAAGAGTGATCAAGTGCTTTGAAGATTCCAAACCCAATTTGTTTGATGCAAGGCTGGTGTTGTTGTTGTGTTTTGGGTGGGATCTGGGTGGAATAGAATGTGATCCACTCCTTTGTTGAATCTAAAACTGATGTGATTTACAACCTTTTAGAAAATAAAGTGTTTTTCCAACTAAGTGAAGAACAACTGTTTTTTTGTCGAATCAACCGGTTGTTTTACTCTTAGGAGTTTTGAAAATGTTGAAAACTGTTTTAGTTTGGCTGACTAACTGCCAAACCAAACAATCAGTTGTTTCGTGGTTTCAATCGATTGTTTCATTGAAAATCCTAACAGAATTTTGTTTTGGTTGTTGAATGTGCTTTAAATGATTTTCAACTGAATACATTCCTTCATTAATTGCTTTGACCAATCTTTGGAAAATAAAAATGGTTTGTTTATGTTTTCAAACAAGTAAGAGTAACAGATTTGAGTTTTTCAGTTGTGAAGAAGTTGATTCTGAGATTTGAACATTCACATCAAGCTTTGGGTTTTTCAAAGAGAGTGGAATAAGATTGCAGTTGTATTGATTTCAATTTGTACTGTGAACAAGTGTAATCCCTTCTCAACCTACTGTATTTCTGGTGTAGTGTTGCCAAGGAGTGTGGTGTGCTCTTGAGGTGGTCAAGATCAATACTTTTGGTGTGTTTTTCCAAAGGGAGTGTGTTTCTTAAAGGGTTCAAGGTCACTACTTTGGTGGTTTGTATGTTGTAATCTGGTTTGATTACTTAGTGGATTACCCTGTGGTTTTCTGGGGATTGTAGCTCTTGGCTTAAGAGTGAATCAGTATAAACTATTGGTGTATCTCTCTCTTACTCTAAACTCATTTAAATTATGTTTTAAGCTTTACAGGTATAACAACCGATTGTTTAGAAGAAACAATTTATTGCTTTTCTGTTGCTTTGATGTTTTATTGCTTATATTCTTGACTAACTTGATTCCTGTTTTGGATTCACATAAAGAATTTTATTAAACCTTGAAAAGTTTTCAAAACCCTCTCTTAAACAATTCACCCTACCTACCCACCCCCCCTCATCATCATCATATTCCTCTCTTCTCACTATACTCTCCACTACTTTCATCTCCTTTTATCCTAATTAAAAATTATTA
>Ga0123342_1004886_pt1 | contig 20043 bp, 31 predicted proteins | sample Turbeawhitnodule_FD_89960 | JGI IMG/M metagenome (GOLD analysis project Ga0123342, IMG submission 89960) | Root nodule microbial communities of legume samples collected from Mexico - Turtle bean Mexico white nodule | ecosystem: Host-associated > Plants > Roots > Nodule | place: Mexico: Nepantla... | reverse complement strand
ACGATTATACCGGCGAGGAGCTCTTCTTTCTCTGAGGTATGATCATGCGAGGTCCATGCGTAACGCTCTCGCTGGGAATCTCAGTCCCAGTTTAACTGCGTGTGACACGAGACCCCGATGATCATGCACCCGATGACTGATCGGTGCTCTATTGCTTCTCGCGTTCTCCCCCGGGTGTTTATCTTGGGACTGATCTGTCGGTGGCCACTCGGTTACTGACCACCGATCACCATACCGGGTGATCTCCTCCCTGATTTCTCTGCCACCTGATCCACGTGTCACCCTGCGAGTAGTCCACGTGGTTATCTGCAGCTGACGTCATTGACTACCGATGACCGACCGGATCACAAGACCACCAAAGAATCGTGTACTCAGAATCTCGGTGAGACTCGTGCACTCTCCCTCTATGTAAAACCAGTCACTTGTCAGTATGAAAAACGTACCTTCGCAATGAGCGTGGAACGCCTTTATATACCCTGTCGTGCGCCCAAGTTATTCGCGTACGAGGTAACTTAGCATGTTTCTTTCATTGGATGTCTCGTGCAACCTCTGCGTAAGTACCAGGTGCGACTTGGACAAGCGCGCATACCAGACATTACCTAACGCATGAACGATCACCTCTGTTCTGCCCCATGCATGTTATGGGCCAAGAGAGGTTCAATCACCGACCGACTGCTAGCTCCCTTAGACCCTAAACCTCTACGATCTCCGATCTCCGCCTGACCACCGATCTCCGCCTGATCACCCTCTTCAAGCCACATCAGCTTCCCTGGCCCACATTTTTCGCTAAGACCGGCCCACGTGGCCATCAGTCGCTGACGTTATCCTAAACCGATGACCGAACGGATCAACGACTAACTGCTAACCTGCTCGAACTTGGCACGAAGCCTTCTATGTACTTGCATTCTCTACCTCTGACTTCGATCACAACTAACAACACTTGGTAACTGATCTGGCGTGCTTTGCTTGCTTAGACCTATCGCGTAAGAACTTGTCTAAAACTCTTAAACAACGTTCTAACCACCGATAACCGATCAGAATGCTACAGCTACCAACTCATCAGTCATCGCGCCTCTGCTTCCACCTTATATCTCTCTATATTGCTTGTCACTCCAGCGCTAAGTGCATAGAGGACTCCTACGCTGATCGGCCAAGGATGATGCCTTGTTTTGGGGAAAAGAGTGTTTCTCGATAACCCCTCTTGCCTGCCCCAAGGTCATCAACCCTTAACACGTCGGATTGTACTTTCCACCTTCTCACTCCTGGGGTGAGAAGGGTTTTAACTAAGGGTTCTACTGCGCCAATAACGATGCTATGCCACTTGGGTAAAGGCGTTTCTCGAAATCCTTCCTTTCCCTTCTTGGGCTTGGGCTTATTAGCACCCCTGGCTTTTCGAACCTCAGTTGCCTGTACTCACACCTGGGGTGAGGAGGACTTTAAACCGGTTGCCACGCTCGTGCCTGGGGCGGGGAGGATTTTAACTTTGAAACCTTGCAAAATCTTATACTGATAACTTCTTTTTTATTGGGTGGCCTTATTAAAAACCCTCTCTTAGGGAAAAGAGTGCCCCCTGAACTTGTTTAATTGCTTACAAAAGCGCGAAAGCGCGACTACTTTACAATTTCAACTAAAATAGAATTTCAAGTGTGTGGCGTTCCATGTTCTGGGGATCGCCCCCCCATCCAAAGTCTCCAGCCGATAAGCACCATTCTCCAACGTCTCCACCACTCTGAACGGGCCAGTCCACTTAGGGGACAGCTTATTCTCCATCTCGTGCTAGTGTGCCCCGCGGCCAAGAGTTTGCGGGTCTCTTCGTGGATCACTTGCCTCCTCTCCTCATTAAACTTTCTCCTTCTCTGGCGCACCGGTCGGACCTAAGGGTCCATTGCAAGACAATAGCAGAGAAGGTCTGGGTCAATACCTGGCATGTCTGAGGCTGACCACGCAAACGCATCCAGATGCCTCTCAATCACCCCAGCGATCTGTCGTCGTGCATTCTCGCTGAGCGGCCCTCCCAGTTTGAACTTCTTCCCTCGGATCTCCGTCTCCACCCACCCCTCAGCAGGGTGGGGCCTCTTTTCACTGGTGATGACCGCCCTTGCGATCCCTGACTCGCGAGGCGTGATCATGCTCTCTTTCTCAGCTTCTACTTGGGCCACCCTTGAGCCCCCCAGCACTGCTTGCTCCATCTCCACATCACCTTGTGTACCTCTTACCAGCCCTGCGACCTCCAATCGCCTCTCGTCCACACCCGGTGGTGGTGTCGAGGTAACATGGCACACACTCCTTTGCTGCTTGAGGTTGTTCTCGTAGCAGTGCCTGGCCTCCTTCTGGTCTGACTTAATGGTGATCACCACCCCTTCCATCGACGGCAACTTCAACTTCATGTGCCTTATCGACGGTACAGCTCCCAACATGTTCAGCGTCGGCCTTCCCAACAGTATGTTGTAGGCAGATGGGGCATTCAGCACTAAGTACTTGATCTTTTCAGTGCGAGCCACGGTCCCATCCATGAACGTGGTCCTCAGCTCTATGTAGCCTCGCACCTCCACTTGGTCCCCTGCGAAGCCATACAAGCACCCTGCGTACGACCTCAGATGATCAAGGGGCAGCTGTAGCTTGTTGAATGTCGGCCAGAACATCACGTCCGCCGAGCTTTCCTGGTCCACGAGGACCCTGTGCACCTTTCTCCCTGCCGTGACAAGGGAGATGACTATAGGATCATTGTCGTGAGGCACAACGTCCTAGAGATCCGCCTTTGTGAATGTAATGTCAGCATCGGGGGTATGATCTTCTTCCACCAAGTCAACAGTCATTACCGAACGAGCGTACCTCTTCCTCTGAGAGGTTGTACACCCCCCTCCAGAGAAGCCCCCTGCGATCGTGTGCACCTCTCCGTGCACAGGCACCTCGTGCTACGGATCTTCTGCTGGTGGCCCCGACGCCCGATCACCTTGCGCCTCCCGCAAGTAATCGCTCAAGAAGCCACTTTTTACCAACTCTGCGAGTTGGTGTCCCAACGCCAAACAAGAGTGGAGTGAGTGACCATAAGCCTGGTGAAACTCACACCACACATTTTTTTTCCTTCCCAGCACCTTGTCAGTCTTTTCTGGTGCTCGCAACCGTGCCGCTATGGCTGGAATGGCGATCAGCTCCGCCAATTCCACCACGAAGTCAAACCTGGGGGGCACGTTACTCTCCCTCACGCACCCCCTACCCTGATCCTTCCCAGGCCCGTAAGGGCGAGGCTTCCCCTGAGCCTTCTTTCCTCCTTTGGCCTCATGCACCCTCATCAGCTGCTGAGACCTGCTCGGTCCTCCGCGCTTCCCCTCTTCCTATAAACCTCTGTCTCTGCTACGATGTGCGCCACAACACGACGCCTAATCTCTGCGAAGGTGCTGGGGTGACTTCTGATAAACGATTCACTGAAAGGGCCCGACAGAACCCCTTTCTTAAACGCATGCACCAGCATATCTTCATCTTTGCTGGGCAGCCTCACAACCTGAGCTCCAAAACGACTAAGGTAGTCCCTGAAGGACTCACCTTGGTTTTGTTGCACGTCGAACAAGTCATACGACACCAATGGGGGTGCCCTGTTCATAATATACTGCTCCATGAACAGCTTAGAGAACTGCTGAAACGAGGTGATGTGGCCATCTGGTAGGCTCACGAACCACTCCAAAGCAATTCCACTCAGGGTGCTCATGAACAGCTTGCAATACACCGCATCTGAACCCCCAGAGAGCATCATCTGGGTGTGAAACGCTGTCAGATGCGTCTCTAGGTCCTCCACCCCGGTAAACAAGGCTTTCACCCCCACCAAGTTTGGTGGCACAACTGCGCTCATAATCTCCGATGAGAAAGGCATGGGGAAAGTCCTGGGGGGAGACGGCGGCGACACCACCCTCTCCTCCGCCGCACATTCCTTCTGCGCTTGTAGCGCCTTGCGCAACTCTGCGTTAACTCTGTCCAACTCCTCGTTTCTGCTATGTGATGCAGCCAAATCCGCTTGCATCCTTTCTTGTTCCATTCTTGACGCTGCCACATTGTCTTGCAGCGTTCGCATCATTTCCAGCCCTTGCGCCATCGTCACAGCTCCTTCTTCAGCTGATGGCGCGGGTGAAGCTTGCCTTGTCCTTCTCATCTTCTCAGCAAAGAACCTCAAGAACAAACAAAAACTCACAGCAAAGTGTGGATGGGATCACAAATTCACACGGCCCCCACGGTGGGCGCCAAATGATCTTGCAAGGGATGAACGTCGAAGGATTCGCCACGTCAAACTCTATCTTCCACCTCCTCAACCGCAACAAGTGCAAGAACGCTCCAGGAACTCCACAAGAACTCCAAGCAAACCTGCGAAACACACCAAACGACGCCTCTAGCGGCTGATTGCACTCCGACGCTCAAGTCAGCCTTACAAAACCACTAAAGAACTAAGAATCTCTGCGAGACTCGTGTGCACTCTGTGTGTATGTGTGTGCTGGTAACTTGCAAGAATGAATCTTACCTCCCTCTGCATGAGCGCGGAATGCCCTTTTATACTGTTGCGCGCCTAAGTTATCCGTGCACGGAGTAACTTAGCACGTTTCTTCCACTAGGTGTCTCGTGCAACCTCAGTGTGAGTACCAAATGTGGCTTGGTTAAGCGTACGCACCAGGCATCCCCTACTGTGTGAATGATCACCTCTGCTTTGCACCATGCACGTTATGGGCTAAGAGAGCACCAACCACTGACTGGCTTACTAGCTCTCTTAGGCCACTCTCGTGCACGACACCATAAAGCACATAACTTCTCCTTTCTCTGATACTCTGCCACACAAGGCTCGTATGCAACGCTTTCGCTGGGAAACGTCCCTCGTTTCCAGCTTAACTGCGTGCAACACGAAAACCCGATGACCATCGCCCACTCCAAATGACCGATCGATGCACCATAGTGCCACGCCTTCTGCTTCCAGGCGCGTATCCAGACACGTATCTAGGCGTCGTCCCCTGATGACCGATCACCACCTTGGGTGACTTACTCAATGACTCATCTGCTTCCTTGGCCCACGTGTTCCACTAAGAACGGTCCACGTATTACTGACCGGATCAGTAATAATAATAATAACAATAACAATAACAATAACAACAACAAAATTGACGGTACTACCGAAGGTACTACCGAGGCTACTACCGAGGCTACTACCGACAGTTACTGCCAAAGGTAGTACTACTAGTACTATCTTTTTTTTTTACGAATCAAAGCGACAACGGTTGAATCTCAGTCGATCGTGGCAACTACCAATGCTACTACCATTAGTACTACCAATGGTACTACCAATGGAACTACCACTAGTACTACCACTAGTACTACCAGTGGTACTACCAGTGGTACTACCAAGGTAATAATAGTGATAATAATAGTAATAATAATAATAACAATAACAATAAAAATAACAATAACAAAAGTGAGGGTACTACCAAAGGTACTACCGAGGTTACTATCGAGGTTACTACCGAGGGAACTACCGACGGTTCTACCGAGAGTACTACCAATGGTACTAACAGTGGTACTACCAGTACGAACTTTTTTTTTTCCGAATCAAAGCGACAAGGGTTGAATCTCAATAGATCGTGACAACTATCAATGGTACTACCACTAGTACTACCACTGGTACTATCACTGGTATTACCAATCGAACTATCACTAGTACTACCACTAGTATTACCACTAGTACTACCACTGGTACTACAAAGGTAATAATTGTAATAATAATAGTAATAATAATAACAATAACAATAACAAAAACAAAATTGAGGGTACCCTCGGTACTACCGAGGTTACTACCGAGGGTACTACCGAGGGTACTACCGAGGTTACTACCGAGGGTACTTCTGAGGGTACTACCGAGGGTAATATCGAGGGTACTACCAATTGTAGTACTACTAGTACTATCTTTTTTTTTTACGAATCAAAGCGACAAGGGATGAATCTTAGAGGATCATGGCAACTACCAATGGTACTAACACTGGTACAATCACTGTTACTACCAATTGAACTACCACTGGTTCTAGCACTAGTACTACCACTGGTACTACCAAGGTAATAATAGTAATAATAAGAGTAATAATAATTATAACAATAACAAAATCGAGATTACTACCGATGGTATTATCGAGGGTACTACCCAGGGCAGTACCCACGGTACTACTACTAGTACTATCTTTTTTTTTTACGAATCAAAGCGACATGGGAGGAATCTCAGTGGCTCATGACAACTATCAATGGTACTACCACTACTACTACCAATGGTACTATCACTGGTACTACAAATTGAACTACCACTAGTACTACCACTGGTACTTTAGAGGTAATCATTGTAATAATAATAGTAATAATAATAATAATAACAATAATAAGAACAATAACAAAATTACAAAATTGAGGGTACTATCGAGGGTACTACCAACGGTACTACCAATGTTAGTACTACTAGTACTATCTTTTTTTTTTTTACGAATCAAAGCGATAAGGGGGGAATCTAAGTGGATCGTGGCAACTACTAATGGTACTACCACTATAATAATAGTAATAATAATAATAACAATAACAAAATCGATGGTACTATCGAGGGTAGTACCGAGGGTACTACCGAGGGTAATACCGACAGTACTACCGAGGGTACTACCAATAGTACGACTACTAGTACTATATTTTATTTTTTACGAATCAAAGCGACAAGGGCTGAATTTCAGTGGATCGTGACAACTATCAATAGTACTACCACTAGTACTACCACTGGTACTACTACTGGTACTACAGGGGTAATAATTCTAATAATAATAGTAATACTAATAATAACAATAACAAAATCAAGGGTACAACCAAGGTTACTACCGAGGGTAATACCGACAGTACTACCGAAAGTACTACCAATAGGACTACTACTAGCACTATATTTTATTTTTTACGAATCAAAGCAATAAGAGCTGAATCTCAGTGGATCGTGACAACTATCAATAGTACTACCACCGGTACTACCAATGGAACTACCACTAGTACTATCACTGGTACTACCAATGGAACTACCACTGGTACTACAGGGTTAATAATTGTAATAATAATAGTAATACTAATAATAACAATAACAATAACAAAATCGAGGGTACTACCGAGGGTACTACCGTGGGTACTACCGACGTTACTACCAATGGTAGTACTATTAGTACTATCTTTTTTTTTACGAATCAAAGTGACAAGGACTGAATCTCAGTGGATCGTGGCAACTACCAATGGTACTACCACTAGTACTACCAGTGGTACTACAAATGGTACTATCACAAGTACTACCAATGGAACTACCACTGCTACTACAACTAGTACTACAATTAGTACTACCAAGGTAATAATAGTAATAATAATAGTAAATATAATAATAATAGTAATAACAATAACAAAATCGAGGGTACTACCGAGGTTACTACCGAGGGTACTACCGAGCGTATTACCAATAGTACTACTACTAGTACTTTTTTTTTTTTTACGAATCAAAGCGCCAAGGGCTGAATTTCAGTGGATCGTGATAACTATCAATGGTACTACCACTAGTACTACCAATGGTACAACAACTGGTACTACCAATGGAACTACCACTAGTACTACCACTAGAACTACCACTAGTACTACCACTGGTACTACCGAGGTAATAATTGTAATAATAAGAGTAATAATAATAATAACAATAACAAAATTGAGGGTACTACCAAGGTTACTACCGAGGGTACTACCGAGGCTTCTACCGAGGGTACTACCGAGGGTACTACCGAGGGTACTACCGAGGGTACTAACGAGGGTACTTCCGAGGGTACTACCGACAGTACTACCGAGGGTACTACCGATGATACTACCAATAGTAGTACTACTAGTACTATCTTCTTTTTTTCTGAATCAAAGAGACAAGGGCTGAATCTCAGTGGATCGTGGAAACTACCAATTGTTATACCACTAGTACTACCACGGGTACAATCACTGGTACTACCAATGGAACTACCAGTGGTACTACCAATGGAACTACCAGTGGTACTACCACTAGTACTACCACTGGTACAACCAAGGTAATAATAGTAATAATAATATTAATAATAATAACAATAATAAAAATAAAAATAAGAATAACATTAACAAAATCGAAGGTACTACCGAAGGTACTGCCGAGGTTACCACCAACGGTACTACCGAGGGTACTACCGAGGTTACCACCGACGGTACTACCGAGGCTACTACCGAGGCTACTACCGAGCCTACTACCAAGGGTACTACTGAGAGTACTCCCGAGGGCACTAACGAGGGTCCTACCGAGGGTACTACCGACGTTACTACCAATGGTAGTACTACTAGTACAATCTTTTTTTTTACGAATCAAAGCGACAAGTGCAGAATCTCAGTGGATCGTGGCAACTACCAATTGTTCTACCTCCAGTACTACCATGTATACTATCACTAGTACTACCAATGGAACTACCTCTGGTACTACCACTAGTACTTCCACTGGTACTACCAAGGTAATAATAGTAATAATAATACTAATAACAATAACAATAATAACAATAACAATAACAAAATCAAGGGTACTACCGAGGTTACTACCGAGGGTACTATCGACGGTACTACCGAGGGTACTACCAAGGGTACTACCAATGGTACTACCAATGGTAGTACTATTAGTACTATCTTTTTTTTTTACGAATCAAAGCGACAAGGGCTGAATCTCAGTGGATCGTGGCAACTACCAATGGTAGTACCACTAGTACTACCAGTGGTACTACCAATTGTACTATCACTAGTACTACCAATAGAACTACCACTGGTACTACCACTAGTACTACCAAGGTAATAATAGTAATAATAATAGTAAATATAATAATAACAATAACAATAACAAAAACAAAATCGAGGGTACTACCGAGGTTACTACCGAGGGTACTACCGACGGTACTACCGAGGGTACTACCCAGGGTACTACCGACGGTACTACCCAGGGTAATACCAAGGGTACTACCGAGGGTACTACCGACGTTACTACCAATGGTTATACTATTAGTACTATCTTTTTTTTTACGAATCAAAGCGACAAGGGCTGAATCTGAGTGGATCGTGGCAATTACCAATGGTACTACCACTGGTACTACCAATGGTACTGTCACTATTACTACCAATGGAACTACCACTGGTACTACCACGAGAACTACCACTGGTACTACCAAGGTAATAATAGTAATAATAATAATAGTAAATATAATAACAACAATAACAACAACAATAACAAAATCGAGGGTAATACCGAGGCTACTACCGAGGGTATTACTAATAGTACTACTACTAGTATACGAATCAAAGCGACAAGGGCTGAATCTCAGTAGATCGTGACAACTATCAATGGTACTACCACTAGTACTACCAATGGAACTACCACTGGTACTCCCACTGGTACTACAGAGGTAATAATTGTAATAATAATAGTAATAATAATAATAACAATAACAAAATCGAGGGTACTACCGACGGTACTACCGAGGGTACTACCGAGTGTACTAAAGAGGGTACTACCGATGGTACTACCAAGGGTACTACCGAGTGTACTAAAGAGAGTACTACCAATAGTCCTACTACTAGTACTATAATTTTTTTTATGAATCAAAGCGACAAGGGCTAAATCTTAGTGGATCGTGAAAACTGTCAATGGTACTACATCAAGTACTACCAATGGGACTACATCTGGTACTACCAATGGAACTAACACTGGTACTACAGAGGTAATAATTGTAATAATAATAAGTATAATAACAATAACAATAATAATAAAAAAATCGACGGTACTAACGAGGGTACTACCGAGGTTTCTACCGAGGGAACTACCGACGGTACTACCAAGGGTTATTACCAACGTTACTACCAATGGTAGTACTATTAGTACTATCTTTTTTTTTTACGAATCAAAGCGACAAGGTCTGAATCTCAGTGTATCTTGGCAACTACCAATGGTACTACCACTAGTACTACGAGTGGTACTACCAATGGTACTACCAGTAGTACTACCAATGGTACTACCAGTAGTACTACCAATGGAACTCCCACTAGTATTACCAATAGTACTACCAGTGGTACAACCAAGGTAATAATAGTAATAATAATAGTAATAATAATAGTAAATATAATAATAACAATAACAATAACAATAACAAAATCGAGGGTACTACCGAGGTTACTACCGAGGGTACTACCAATAGTACTACTACTAGTACTATATTTTTTTTTTTACGAATCAAAGCGACAAGGGCTAAATCTCAGTGGATCGTGACAACTATCAATGGTACTACCACTAGTACTAGTAATGGAACTACCACTGGTACTACCACTAGTACTACCACTGGTACTACAGAGGTAATAATTGTAATAATAATAATAATAATAATAATAATAATAATAATAACAATAACAAAATCGAGGGTACTACCGAGGTTACTACCCAGGGTACTACTGAGTGTACTACCGAGGGTACTACCAATAGTACTACTACTAGTACTATATTTTTTTTTTATGAATCAAAGCGACAAAGGCTGAATCTCAGTGGATCGTGTGACAACTATTAATGGTACTACCACTAGTACTACCAATGGTACTATCACTGGTACTACCATTAGTACTACCATTGGTACTAAAGAGGTAATAATTGTAATAATAATAAGTATAATAATAATAACAAGAACAAGAACAATAACAATAACAATAAAAAAACCGAGGGTACTACCGAGGTTACTATCGAAAGTACTACCGACAGTACTACCAAGGGTACTACCAAGGGTACTACCGACGTTACTACCATTAGAATTACTATCAGTACTATCTTTTTTTTTACGAATCAAAGCGACAAGGTCTGAATCTCAGTGATTCGTGGCAACTACCAATGGTATTACCAGTGGTACTACCAATGGTACTATCACTAATACTACCAATGGAACTACCACTGGTACTACCAAGGTAATAATATTATTAATAATAGTAAATATAATTATAACAATAACAATAACAATAACAAAATTGAGGGTACTACCGAGGGTACTACCGACGGTTCTACCGAGGGTACTACCGAGGATACTACCAATAGTACTACTACTAGTACTAAATTTTATTTTTTTTACGAATCAAAGAGACAAGGGCTGAATCTCAATGGATCCTGACAACTATCAATGGTACTTCCACTAGTATTACCAATGGTACTACCACTGGTACTACCAATGGAACTACCACTGGTACTACCACTAGTACTACCACTCGTACTACCAAGGTAATAATAGTAAATATAACAATAACAATAATAATAACAATAACAAAATCATGGGTACTACCGAGGTTACTACCGAGGGTCCTACCGAGGGTACTATCGAGGGTACTACCGAGGATACTACCGAGGGTACTATCGAGGGTATTACCAAAGGTACTACCGAGGTTATTACCAACGTTACAACCAATGGTAGTACTTTTAGTACTATCTTTTTTTGTTTACGAATCAAAGCGACAAGGGCTGAATCTCAGTGGATCGTGGCAACTACCAATGGTACTGCCACTATTACTACTAGTGGTACTACCAATGGTACTATCACTAGTACTACCAATGGAACTACCACTAGTACTACCACTGGTACTACCAAGGTAATAATAGTAATAATAATAGTAAATATAATAATAACAATAACAATAACAAAATCGACGTTACTACCGAGGGTACTACCGAGGGTACTACCAATAGTACTACTACTAGTGCTATTTTTTTTTTTACGAATCAAAGCGACAAGGGCTGAATCTCAGTGGATCGTGGAAACTACGAATTGTTCTACCACTAGTACTACCACTTGTACTATCACTGGTACTACCAATGGAACTACAAGTGGTACTACCACTAGTACTACCAAGGAAATAATAGTAATAATAATAATAATAATAACAATAACAATAACAATAACAATAACAATAACAAAATCAAGGGTACTACCGAGGTTACTACCGAGGGTACTACCGACGGTACTACCGATGATACTACCAATGGTAGTACTACTAGTACTATCTTTTTTTTTACGAATCAAAGCGACAAGGGCTGAATCTAGGTGGATCGTGGAAACTACGAATTGTTCTACCACTAGTACTACCACTGGTACTACCAATGGAACTACAAGTGGTACTACCACTAGTACTACCTACGTAATAATAGTAATAATAATAATAACAATAATAACAATAACAATAACAATAACAAAATCAAGGGTACTACCGAGGGTACTACCGACGGTACTACCGACGATACTACCGATGATACTACCAATGGTAGTACTACTAGTACTATATTTTTTTTTACGAATCAAAGCGACAAGGGCTGAATCTCAGTGGATCGTGGAAATTACCAATTGTTCTACAACTAGTACTACCACTGGTACTATCACTGGTACTACCAATGGAACTACAACTGGTACTACCACTAGTACTACCACTGGTACTACCAAGGTAATAATAATAATAATAATAATAACAATAATAACAATAACAATAAAAAGAACAAAATCAAGGGTACTACCGAGGGTATTACCGAGGGTACTACCGAGGGTATTACCGAGGGTACTACCGACGTTACTACCAATGGTTATACTATTAGTACTATTTTTTTTTTACGAATCAAAGCGACAAGAGCTGAATCTCAGTGGATCGTCGCAACTACCACTAGTACTACCAGTGGTACTACCAATGGTACTATCACTAGTACTACCAATGGAACTACCACTCGTAGTACCACTAATACTACCACTGGCACTACCAAGGTAATAATATTAATAATAATAGTAAATATCATTATAACAATAACAATAACAATAATACTACCGAGGGTACTACCGACGGTACAACCGAGTGTACTACTAAGGGTACTACCGAGGGTACTACCGACATTACTAACAATAGTAGTACTATTAGAACTATCTTTTTTTATTACGAATCAAAGCGATAAGGTCTGAATCTCAGTGGATCGTGGCAACTACCAATGGTACAATCAGTGGTACTACCAATGGTACTATCACTAGTACTACCAATGGAACTACCACTGGTGCTACCACCAATACTACCACTGGTACTACCAAGGTAATAATATTAATAATAATAGTAAATATAATTATAACAATAACAATAAAAAAATTGAGGGTACTACTGAGGTTACAACCGAGGGTACTATCGAGGATACTACCAATAGTACTACTACTAGTACTAATGGAACTACCACTGGTACTACCACTAGTACTACCAGTGGTACTACAGAGGTAATAATTGTAATATTAATAGTAATAATAATAATCAATAACAATAACACTAACAAAATCAAGGGTACTATTGAAGGTAATAACGAGGTTACTACGGAGGGTACTACCGAGGCTACTACTGAGGGTACTACCGAGGCTACTACCGAAGGTACTACCGACGGTACTACCGAGGCTACTACCGAAGGTACTACCGACGGTACTACCGAGGGTACTACCGACGGTATTACCGACGTTACTACCAATGGTAGTACTAATAGTACTATCTTTTTTTGTTTACGAATCAAAGCGACAAGGGCTGAATCTCAGTGGATCGTGGCAACTACCAATGGTACTACCACTAGTACTACCAGTAGTACTATCACTAGTACTACCAATGGAACTACCACTGGTACTACCACTAGTACTACCAAGGTAATAATAATAATAATAATAGTAAATATAATAACAAAAATAACAATAACAACAACAATAACAAAATCGAGGGTACTACCGAGGTTACTACCGAGGGTACTACCAATAGTACTACTACTAGTACTATTTTTTTTTTTTAAGAATCAAAGGGACAAAGACTAAATCTCAGTGGATCGTGATAACTATCAATGGTACTACCACTAGTACTACCAATGGTATTACCACTAGTACTACAGAGGTAATAATTGTAATAATAATAGTTATAATAATAATAATAACAATAACAATAACAATAACAATAACAAAAATAACAATAACAACAACAATAACAAAATTGAGGATACTACCGAGGGTACTACCAATGGTTGTACTAATAGTACTATCTTTTTTTGTTTACGAATCAAAGCGACAAGGGCTGAATCTCAGTGGATCGTGGCAACTACCAATGGTACTACCACTAGTACTACCAGTGGTACTACCACTGGTACTATCACTCGTACTACCAATGGAACTACCACTGGTACTACCACTAGTACTACCACTACTACTACCAAGGTAATAATAGTAATAATAATAGTAAATATAATAATAACAATAACAATAACAAAATCGAGGGAACTACCGAGGTTACTACCGAGTGTACTACCGACGGTACTACCGAGAGTACTACCAATAGTACTACTACTAGTACTATTTTTATTTTTTTACGAATCAAAGCGACAAAGGCTGAATTTTAGTGGATCGTGATAACTATCAATGGTACTACCACTAATACTACCAATGGTATTACCACTGGTACTACGGAGGTAATAATTGTAATAATAATAGTAATAATAATAATAATAACAATAACAATAACAATAACAATAACAATAACAATAACAATAACAATAACAATAACAATAACAATAACAATAACAATAACAATAAAAAAAACAATAACAAGAACAACAACAAAATCGAGGGTACTACCGAGGGTACTACCGATGTTACTACCGAGGCTACTACCGAGGCTTCTACCAAGGTTACTACTGAGGCTTCTACCGAGGCTACTACCGAGGCTTATACCGAGGCTAGTACCGAGGCTAATACCGAGGGTACTACTGAGGGGACTAACGAGGGTAATACCGAGGGTACTACCGACGGTACTACCGAGGATACTACCGATGATACTACCAATGGTAGTACTCCTAGTACTATCTTTTTTTCTTACGAATTAAAGCGACAAGGGTTGAATCTCAGTGGATCGTGGAAGCTACCAATTGTTCTACCACTAGTACTATCATTGGTACTACCAATGGAACTACCAGTGGTACTACCACTAGTAGTACCAAGGTAATAATAGTAATAATAATAGGAATAATAATAACAATAATAACAATAACAATAAGAATAACAAAATCGAGGGTACTACCGAAGGTACTACCGATGTTACTACGGAGGGTACTACCGAAGGTAATTCCGAGGGTACTACCGAGGCTACTACCGACGTTACTACCAATGGTTGTACTATTAGTACTATCTTTTTTTTTTACGAATCAAAGCGACAAGAGCTTAATCTCAGTGGATCGTGGCAACTACCAATGGTACTACCACTAGTACTACCACTGGTACTACCAAGGTAATAATAGTAATAATAATAGTAAATATAATAACAAAAATAACAATAACAACAACAATAACAAAATCGAGGGTACTACCGAGGTTACTACCGATGGTACTACCCACGGTACTCCCAATAGTACTACTACTAGTACTATATTTTTTTTTTATGAATCAAAGGGACAAGGGCTGAATCTCACTGGATCGTGACAACTATCAATGGTATTACAACTAGTACTACCAATGGTACTACCACTTGTACTACCAATGGAACTACCACTGGTACTACCACTAGTACTACCACTAGTACTAACATTGGTACTACAGAGGTAATAATTTTAATAATAATAAGTATAATAATAATAACAATAACAATAACAATAAAATATTCGAGGGTACTACCGAAGGTACTACTGAGGGTACTACCGAGGTTACTACCGAGGGTACTACCGACGATACTACCGAGGGTACTACGAAGGATACTAACGAGGGTACTACCGACGTTACTACCAAAGGTAGTACTATTAGTACTATCTTTTTTTTTACGAATCAAAGCGACAAGGGCTGAATCTAAGTGGATCGTGGCAACTACCATTGGTACGACCACTCGTACTACCAGTGGTATTACCAATGGTACTATCACTAGTATTACCAATGGAACTACCACTGGTACTACCACTAGTACTACAGAGGTAATAATTGTAATAATAATAGTAATAGTAATAATAACAATAACAATAACCAAATAGAGGGTACTATGAAGGTACTACCGAGGTTACTACCGAGGGTACTACCTAGGGTACTATCGAGGGTGCTACCGACGGTACTACCAATGGTAGTAGTACTTGTAATATCTTTTTTTTTTTACAAATCAAAGCAATAAGGGCTGAATCTCAGTGAATCGTTACAAATACCAATGGTACTACCACTAGTACTACAAATGGTACTACCACTAGTACTATCACTGGTACTACCAATGGAACTACCACTAGTACTAGCACTGGTACTACCAAGGTAATAATAGTAATAATAATAATAATAATAATAACAATAACAAAATTGAGGGTACTACCGATGGTACTACTACTAGTACTATCCTTTTTTTTTACGAATCAAAGCGTCAAGGGCTTTATCTCATTGATCGTGACAACTATCAATGGTACTACCACTAGTACTACCAATGGTACTACCACTGGTACTACCACTGGTACTACAGAGGTAATAATTGTAATAATAATAGTAATAATAGTAATAATAATAATAACAATAACAATAACAAAATTGAGGGTACTACCGAGGGTACTACCGACGATACTACCCACGATACTACTGAGGGTACTACCGAGAGGTACTACTGAGGGTACTACTACTAGTACTACGTTCTTTTTTACGAATCAAAGCGACAAGAGCTGAATCTCAGTGGATTGTGACAACTATCAATGGTACTACCACTAGTACTACCACTGGTACTACCACTAGTACTACCATTGGTACTACAGAGGTAATAATTGTAATAATAATAGTAATAATAATAATAACAATAACAATAACAATAACAAAATCGAGGGTACTACCCATGGTACTACTAAAGGTAGTACTACTAGTAATATCTTTTTTTTTTACGAATCAAAGCGTCAAGGGCTGAATCTCAGTGGATCATGGCAACAACCAATTGTAATACCACTAGTACTACCAATGGTACTACCACTGGTACTATCACTGGTACTACCAATGGAACTACCACTGGTACTACCAATGGAACTACCACTGGTACTACCACTAGTACTACCAAGGTAATAATAGTAATAATAATAATCACAATAACAATAACAATAAAAATAACAATAACAAAATTGAGGGTACTACCGAAGGTACTACCGAGGGTACTACCAATGGTACTACTACTAGTACTATCTTTTTTTTTACGAACAAAGCGACAAGGATTGAATCTCAGTGGATCGTGACAACTATCAATGGTACTACCACTAGTACTACCAATGGTACTACCACTGGTACTATCACTGGTACTACCACTGGTACTGTCACTGGTACTACCAATGGAACTACCACTGGTACTACCAATGGAACTACCACTGGTACTACCACGAGTTTTACCACTGGTCCTACAGAGGTAATAATTGTAATAATAATAACAATAAAAATTACAATAACAAAATCGAGGGTACTACCGAAGGTACTACCGAGGTTACTACCGAGGGTACTACCAGTGGTACTAGCACTGGTACTACCAATGGTATTACCACTGGTCTCAGTGGATCGTGGTAGCAAGGTTACTCTGTTACTACCACTTGTACTACCAATGGTACCACTACTAGTACTACCAATGGTATTACCAGTGGTACTACTAATGGTATTACCACTGTTATTACCAATGCTACTACCACTGATACTACCAATGGTATTACCACTGGTACTACCACGGGTACTACCAATGTTACTACCACGAGTACTACCACTGGTACTACCATCGGTACTACGACCGATACTACCACTGGTACTATCAATGCTACTACCACTGGTACTACCATTGGTCTCAGATGATCGTGGTAGCAAGACCACTTTGCCACTTACAATATCCCGTCGCGTAGTTACATCGTCTGCAAAGGATTCTACCCGTCGCTCGATGGGAATTGCGCTTCAAGGCGTCTCACCCAATGGTACTACCAATTGTATTACCAAGAGGTGGGTGAATTGTTTATGAATTATTTTCTAACAATTTTGAAGGTATAATGAACTTCAATGAAGAATTACAGAGAAAGAAATCCAAAAACAATCAAACAAAACTGTTTAAGTTGATTAACAGAAAATCAACCGGTTGTTTTTGCGATTCAACCTATTGTTTTTATCAGCAGTATTAAAAACAACTTAAAAACAAAATTTAAATGAGTTCAGGGCAATAGAAAAGCACCCAAACAATTTATACTGGTTCACTCTTATCCCAAGAGCTACATCCAGTTCCCAGAAATCACTGGGTACAACTATGCAATCAAATCCATATTGCAAACACACCACCAAAGAAGTGATCTTGAACACCTCAAGGCACACACTTCCTTTGGCACACAATCACCACAAAAATCTAAACACCCTCTGATTTTGCACTTACACAACAGTATTTAGAAATACAAGAGATACAGAAAAGATTACACCTGATGAAGATTAGAACAAAAGATTACAGCAATCATATTCCTCTCTTTTGTGAAAATCCAAAAGCTTGAAATCAATTTGGCACAACTGAATTCTCAAAATTGTTTTTTTACCTTTTAGGAGCGTAAAACAAACTATTTATACTCCAAAGGTTGGTCAAAAACATGTAAAGCAGGAGCCCATTCAGCTAGAAAACATTTAAAGCTGATTTGCAAAGCATAACAGAATTCTGTTATGGATTTTCAAAAAACAATCAGTTGATTTTTCAAAACAACTAATTGAATTGGTTTGACAACAAAGTCAACCAAGTCAAACAGCTTCAAACCCTTTTAAAAAACAACTAAGTGTCAAACAACCAATTGAAACGATAAAACAACTGGTTGTTTTTCCACTTCTTTAGAAAACAATCTTTTTAAAAAAGGTTTTGATTCCAAACCGTTTTAGATTCAAACAAAGAGTGGATTACACTTTAATCTATCTAGATCTCACCCACACAAGCAGCAACTCCAGCCTTCCATCAAACACCATGGATTTGGAGACATCAAAGCTCAAGATCACCCTTGATCAACAATTGGTAGTACCAGTGGTAGTACCAGTTGTTTTATTAATAATAAATTATTATTTATACTTACATATTTCTAAATTTTGGAATAATTATTTTCATCTTAAAATTCATAAATAAATAATATTTTTTATAAATTTTGAAAAGAACATTTCTTTTGGTATAAGAATCATTTGAGTTTGTAGTTGATAAAACGTAATTATATTTTGTTCTTAATAAATACTTATTTTTAAGAGAAAAATATATTATTTAATGTACAACCAAGATAACGATTTAGATGACAAAAATAACTAATGCTAACGTATTTATATTAGAATGTGTTATTGAATTTTTCGGTGTAATGAAGAAATAAAAATTGTTTAATTGTAGAAAACTACCACGTAAATAAACAAACATGTAATAAAGTTTTCATAGTGATTAAAATTTTAATTCACAGACTATAATATATGATTAAAATTGAATGCAATTATTATTAATATTGTATATTAATGTAGGTTATCCTTGGTTTGTTGGGGATTGAATCCAGATACGAAATCACTGTGATTATTATAAATTTATTATCGTCGCATTTTAAAGCAGCACGCAACGAAACAAAAAGAACAAAACAAAACCACATGTGAATACGATTAATTCATCATACATCAACAAAAATATTGTTGTTATTGTCATTTCATATCATAGCAGCGCAATTCCGAGCTCACGGTGAAAGTGGAAGATGGAGAAGCCCCACAACGGAGAAGCTAAGGAAGAAGCGAAGGGCTCTATTTGTGGCTACGATTCTCTTCACCGTCTTCTCAAGGATAATCTTAATCCTCATCACTTTCAGGTATATATATATATATATATATATATATATATATATATATATATATATATATATATATATATATATATATTTTTTTTTTTTTTTTTTTTTTTTTTTTTTTTTTTATTTTTTTTTGTTTTTTTTTTTTTTATTTTTTTTTT